>Ga0209211_10001688_pt1 | contig 40769 bp, 30 predicted proteins | sample RifGroA2_FD_183992 | JGI IMG/M metagenome (GOLD analysis project Ga0209211, IMG submission 183992) | Groundwater microbial communities from Rifle, Colorado, USA - Groundwater A2 (SPAdes) (version 2) | ecosystem: Environmental > Aquatic > Deep subsurface > Groundwater | place: Rifle, Colorado...
CAAGTTAGAAAAAATGCAGTGATGTTTATGAATTAACCTTCTGTCCAAAGAGCATCTTCGCTGTTTTCATGCTGATGGTCTTTTCTTCAGAATCTCGTTTGATCTTGATAATTCCATTGAACAAATCCTTTTCAATGACTTGATAATGATCATAAAGTTTGATATTCTGTTCGTTCAGATAAACCAGCAGTTCCTTGAAATCTAAAACACGTGTGATCTCAAAGACATCATGAACCTCCAGATCAGCGAGTGAAAGATTGGTTGTAGGTTCCATCTTCCCTTTTAAATCAGGAATTGGATTTCCATGCTGGCAATGAATCGGATCTCCCAGATAATGATAAAGCTTTTCTAAAACTTGATCGCTTGTCGCATGCTCGAGCATTTCTGCATCCTCATGTACGGATTCCCAAGAGAATCCAAGCTTTTCTGTTAAGAAAACTTCCCATATGCGGTGTGAGCGGATCATCCGGATAGCAACTTGCTTGCCCTTCGTGGTCAAAGACAACCCCTTATAGGGGATAAAGGAAACAAGTTTTTTCCCTTCCAGCCTTTTCACCATCTCGTTCACACTTTGATCGGTATATCCAAATCTCTCAGCGAGTTCATTCGTCTTGATCAGAGATTGATTTTTTTGTGTGGTCAATTCATAAATCGTTTTTATATAATCTTCTTCAGCACGATTCATATCCATTCACTTCTTTCTTCTTGATTAGCCTAAAGCGACGTCGAGGATCATCATGATGATAAATCCAATCATCACGCCAAGTGTAGCGAAATGCGCACCCTTGGGTGTTTGTTTCTGTTGAGCTTCAGGAATAAGTTCCTCAACCACAACGTAAATCATCGCGCCAGCCGCGAATGCCAATGCATATGGCAATACAGCACTCACATAAAGCACCAAAATAGCGCCTAATACCCCAGAAATAGGTTCAACAAGCCCTGAAGCTTGTCCAAGTAAAAACGCTTTGGTCCGTGTCAACCCTTCTTGTCTCAAAGGAATTGCAACGGCTGCGCCTTCTGGGAAATTTTGAATCCCGATACCGATGGCGAGACCGATCGCGCCAAGTGTAGCAGCGATTGGATCTCCTGTCGTATAATGAACCGCACCGAATGCGACCCCGACGGCAAGACCTTCTGGTATGTTATGCAATGTGATTGCGAAAACGAGCAATATATTTCTTTTAAGCTTTGTAGGCAAGCCTTCTTTATCATGGTTGAACCCTAAATGCATATGAGGGATGAGCTTATCCGCTACATAAAGGAAGATCCCTCCAAAAGCGAATCCAACAGCAACCACAATCCAAGAAATGACACCTTGCGCTTCCGCCATTTCAATGGCAGGTGCCAAAAGCGACCAAAATGAAGCAGCAATCATCACCCCGGATGCGAATCCTAAGATCAGATTGAAGATGTTGCGTTCAATATTCTTAAAGAAGAATACTAGACTCGCACCTAGTGCAGTCAAACCCCACGTGAACAATGTTCCAATTAATGCCTGTACCCAAACCTCTAAACCCATGAACCATGTCAGCATTATACCACCTTTTTCTTTCCAGTTTTAAGGTATGCCTTAAAACCAATTTAAGTATATCATGATTCATTCTCCGTGTCAACAAAAAAAAGGAGAAGACTAAGCTTCTCCGCCAATCATTAAGGATTCAATGTAAACACTTGGGCTTCCGATACCGGAAAGATTGAACTTAAAGTCCGATCCAATTCCTGTCACGTGATTCAACGCTTCAAAGAAGTTTCCTGAAACGACAATCATCTTTACCGGATGATCAATCTTGCCATTGACAATCTTGAAACCAGATGCCTGCAAGCTGAATTCACCTGAGACAACCTTAACGCCTGCATGAAGACCGACAAGGTCTGTGATATAAACTCCATCCTTGATATCGATAATCAGCTTATCAAAAGATGTGAGCGTGGGTTCAATATAAAAGTTAGTTGTAGAAATACCGCCGTTGAATCCATTGCCTGTAGGTTCTTCTTTAAAAATGGAAGCAGTTTTCAAGCTGTGGTTGAATCCTGTGAATACGCCATTTTTAACGACATAACGTTTCTGGCATGCGACGCCTTCATCATCAAATGGATTTTTGAAGTAAGCATCTGGATGCAAGGGATCATCAATTAAGTTGATATGCGTTCCTGCAATTTGTTTTCCGACCTTATCCTTTAATGGTGTGAGGTTGCGGTAAGCAGCTTCTCCCGAGAAGATGGATGTAAAGACGTCAAGAACGTCTGCAAACATCTCATTGGAAAATACTACAGGGTAAGATCCAGTTTTAATGGAGATTCCACCGAGCTTGGATACACCTTGCTTGATTGTGGTTTCCGCCATTTCTTTGGCATTGAATTCACTGAACTTTTTAGCGAGCTTGATGTCATAAGCGGTTTTAATATCTTCACCCTTCTGAAAAACACCGATCGCGTACGCATATGCATAGGTATTATGACGCTCTAGATGCAAACCCTTGGAATTCACTAACGTTGTTTTCGTATCCAGTTCCTGATACATCGTCGATTGAACCTGGGTAACAAATTCGTTGTCTAAGATATGCTGTTCAAGCTTCTTAAGCATATCAATCTTTTCAGTCACTGGAACACTTCCAAAATCGAACAATTCGTCCTTGACTTCAGGATATGATTTTGAACCGGCATAGATGATTGCAGGTTCAACGACAGTCAATGCTTTTGCATTTTCGATCAATTGATTGAGCATTTTGGAAACGTTGAGATTGCTAAAATTTTCGAATCTTACAGTTGAAAGCTTATTGTTGTAAATACCTCTGACTGTCACAGATTCGACATCGCTCACGACATGCTGGTCGAGCTTGCCTTGGTATACAGAAAGCTTTAAACTCTTATTTCTGACAGAGAATACCTGTAAATCGGTAATACCCTTGGATAATCCTAAATCGATCCATTCTTGATACATTATTTTTTACCTCCTGAACCGCCGACGGTCATTGATGAGACACGGATGGTCGGTTGTCCGACATCGACAGGAATGCTTCCTGAAAGTGATCCACACATGCCTTGACCGAATTCTAGGTTGTCACCAACCTTATCGATCTTGAATAGCACATCTTTTCCATGTCCGATCAGCATCGCGCCTCGAACAGGTCTCGTGAGTTTTCCATCTTCAATCATGTAACCTTCTTGAACAGCGAAATTGAATTCACCTGTTGCTGGAACAACCGTTCCGCCACCAAGCTTTTTAGCGAATAATCCATATTTCGTATCCTTGATGATATCTTCAAATTTATCATTGCCTGGTGCGATATATGTTGAGTTCATGCGTGATGTTGGAGAATACTTATAGGACTGTCTTCTGCCTGAACCTGTCGTTGCCATCTTCATTTTTCTTGCATTGCGGTAATCAATTAAATATCCCTTCAGGACGCCGTTTTCAATCAGTAGGTTCTTCTGGGTCGGCATGCCTTCATCGTCATAGGAAAGACGTCCCCATGCACCTGGGACATCACCGTCATCATATGCGGTCACGATATCGGATCCAACCTTTTCACCAAGCTTTCCAACGAATGGGGAAAGACCCTTGGCAACTGCTGTTGCTTCAAGAGGATGTCCGCATGCTTCGTGGAAAATAACGCCTCCAAAAGCATTATGCAAGACGACTGGCATGATTTGTGGAACCATGTCTTCAGCTGTCAATAAGGTGATTGCGCTTTGCGCCACTTCGTTTGCAAGCGCGACTGTATCAATGACATCGAATATTTCAAATCCCATATAGCGTCCGGGACCTTCATATGCTTGTTGCATCTGTCCGTTTTCCTGAGCGACAGCCATCAAGATGATTCTGGTATAAGTTCTAATATCATCCTGATAAATGCCTTCGCTGTTGGCAACTAAAACCTTTTGCTGTGTTTCTAACAGTTGCGTAATCGCTTGAACGATTCTTGGATCATAATTCTTGATTTGTTTGGATAAGTCTTGAAGTCTCTTGGATTTTTCAGAAGTGTGAACCTGATTCATCGGTCTCTTGATGTTATAAGTGAATGGTTTTTTCACACCCAATTTAACAACCTTGGTAAGTTCTCCATTGAAGGATGCTCTAAGATTGTTCACGACACCCAAAATGGATGGGTAAGTGACATCATTGGTGAACCCATAAACTTCATCTAATCCTGAAATCAAACGAACTCCCGCTCCAAATACATTTCCTAAATCAATAGAGGTGACTTCGCCGCTTGTTACACGGATCGATGATGATTTTGTATCCTCGATAAAGATTTCTGCAAAATCAGCACCTGTCGCTAAAGCTTCCGTGAGCAAATGCTGCAATTCTGTTTTTTTAATCATGTTAATCCCCTTTCTCATTACATTTATTTTATTGATTATTATTTAATATGTCAAACCAATCGTTGAAACATGTAATTTTTAAGATATTTAAAAGAGATTGGAGTCCAATCTCTTTATCTATTTAAATGGCTGGAGCACTTTCTTTTTCATCATACTGCAGCTGGTAAAGATTATAATACAATCCCTTAAGCTTCAAGAGTGCCTGATGGCTTCCTTCTTCTTTGATTTCACCCTTTTGCATCACGATGATCTTATCGCTATGCTGGATGGTGGATAAACGGTGGGCGACAATCAGCATGGTCGAGATGTTCATCATCTTTTCCATGGATTCTTGAATCAATTCTTCTGTTTCGCTGTCGATATTCGCTGTCGCTTCATCCAAAATCATCAAACTTGGCTTATAAACCAACGCGCGGGCAAATGAAATCAATTGTCTTTGACCACTTGAGAAGTTATTTCCTCTTTCCAAAACGACATGATCATAACTGTCAGGCAGTTTTTCAATGAATGTATTGGCACCAACATATTCAGATGCTGATTTAACCTCTAAAGGAGAAATAGATTCATCCTTCAATGTGATATTATCATTGATCGTTCCGCTGAACAAGAATACATCCTGAAGCATTTGTCCGATATGTCTTCTTAAGGAAGATCTCTTGATTTTTTGAATATCGATGCCGTCAATCAAAATCTGTCCCTTTTGAATTTCATAATTTCTGACAATCAATCCTAAAATCGTTGTCTTGCCTGAACCTGTCGCTCCGACAAACGCGACCGTATCTCCTGGATTGACTTTAAAACTGATTCCCTTTAATACCCATTCATCTGGGATATAGGAGAACCAGACATCCTTAAATTCGATCGAACCTGTGAATTCATTCAATTCAATCGCATCTTCAGCATCTTCGATGGCCGGCTTGGTATCTAAAACGTCAAAAATTTTTTCAGCGCTTGCAAATGCATTTTGAAGCGTATTGAACTGTTCAGCGATTTGCTGGATGGGTTCAAAGAAATCTCCTACATAAGTATAATAGGTAAACAATAAACCTGCAGTGAACGCCGTCAGCATGACTTCCTGGTAACCGACATATAAAACAATAATGACACCAATCATCGAAATCAGATAAACGATCGGTCTATAAATCCCGAAAACAAGAATTTCCTGCAAATAGCTGTCTCTAAGCTTCTTGCTGTGGGTTCTGAATTCATTTCTCTTCTTCTTTTCCTGATTGAAGATTTGCGTGATCTTGACTCCAGATAGATTTTCAGATAGGAATGCATTCACTTCAGAGACGTTCGCACGCACGCGTCGATAGGACGCTCTGGAAAACTTTCTAAACAGGTATGTCGCAAGCAATACTAAAGGCAATACCATGATCAGCCAGATGGTGATCCGGTAATTTAAGATAAAGAGGACAACCAAAATAGCAACCAGATATAAAACGTTTCTGATCAGGTTGACTGCGACCGATGTATACATTTCACTAATGGTGTTGGTATCGTTGGTGACACGGGTCACCAGTTTTCCAACAGGCACTTGGTTGATCTGTCCGATGGAGAGATGCTCGATATGGTTGAAGACATCATTTCTTAACGTAACCACTGTTTTTTGTCCAACCTTTTGAAGCATCATGTTTTGGATAAATGCGATATAGTTACCGACAATCAACGCACCCAAAAAGCCGATAGACATCCAAACGAGATATCTGATCTGTTCACTTCTGGCTAATGTTTCATCACTGACGATATCAATGGTCAACCCAATCAAAAGAGGGGGGAGCAATTGAATGCCTAATGTTAAAAACATTAAAACAACAATTAAAAGAAATTGTTTCTTATAGGGAAGAACATAACCGATCAAACGTCTTAAGACATCCTTGTCACTGCGTTCCCTGGTGTTATCCTTAAAGTCCTTCATGGTTAGCACCTCCTTGAACAAGATTTTCAAGTGTCTGGCGCTTGACCATATCCTGATAAAGCGGTGATGTCTTCATCAACTCGGCATGGCTGCCGATTGCTGAAACTTCACCTTGATTGAGCAATATGATTTTATCCATTTTTTTAACTGTCGAAATGCGGTGTGCGATAAAAATGGTTGTTTTCCCTTTTCTGATCCGATAAAGATTTTTAATGATCGCTTCTTCAGTCTTGGTATCAACTGCGGATACGGAATCATCCAAAATCAGAATTTCTGGATTCTTGGCGAGTGCTCTCGCGATACTGATTCTTTGTTTCTGTCCACCGGAAACGGTAACGCCCCGTTCTCCAAGAATGGTATTGAACTGTTCCTTGAATTCCATGACATTGTCATAGACGTCTGCTAGCTTCGCAGATTCCTTGATTTTTTCTTCATCAAGTTCATTGAATGAAAATCCGATGTTTGCAGTGATTGTATCTGAGAATAAGAAGTTATCTTGAGGCACATAGCCCATCGCATTCCTAACCGATTCAATCGATAGCTTCATGATGTCGTTTCCATCAATGAAGACTTGATTTTCTTCTAGGTTGTAAATACGCAACAGCAGGTCAACAAGACTGCTCTTGCCGGATCCGGTACGTCCCAAAATACCGACCATTTCGCCTTGTTTGATTTCAAAGGATACGTTTTTGAGGACCGGACGGTCTCCGTCCGGATACTGGAATGTTAAATTTTTAACTTGAATGCGTCCCTTAAGATCATCAATATGGAGCGCACCTTCAGCATCTTTAACTTCAATTTCAGAATCTAAAAACTTTTCAATACGGACTGCACTGGCTTTCGCCTGTCCGAATATTTGCATGAATTGTGAAAGTGCCATGGTTGGCCAGATCAACGCGAAGAAATAGCTTAAGTATTCCGTCAGCTGACCAGCAGTGAATCCTGTCGATTCAACATTTAAAACCATATAGCTTCCAAAGAAAATAATCATCAAGATGACAATATTCAAAGCGATTCCAACACCAATATTCACCCAAACGATATATTTCACGAATTTGATATTCGAATCATATAAATCTTCGTTTTTCTTCTGAAAAAACATGAACTCTTTCATTTCTCTGACGAAAGCTTTAATGACAGTAATGCCTGAAAAGTTTTCCTGTGTGAAATCGCTCAATCTTTCAAATGCTTCCTGTCTCTTTTTGAACATCAAGGAGATGCGTTTTCTGATAATGACCATGACGACTGTTAAAATCACCATTGGAATCGCTGCATATAGAGTCATGCGCACATTCAAGCTTGCCATTCTATATAAGGCGAACGCACCAAAAACGACGCCATCGATCAGCATCAAAATACCAGGTCCGAAAATCATTCGGACCGCTTCAAGATCATTAATGAAATGGGTCATCAACCCACCCACTTTTTCTTGACTGTAAAACGACTGGGAAAGCTTGGTTGCGTGAGCAAACATTGTATTTCTCAGTTGAAACTCGATTCTTCTCGATGCCCCGAAAATGGTATATCTCCACAGGAATCTGCCGATGGTGATTGTTATTGCCAAGATGGCGATGGACAAAATGGATGATCTGATCATTTCTTCATCCGGGGTGACTGCCTTCAGCGTATCGATGATTCCTCCGACATACTTCGGAATATCAAGCTGAACCCAGTCGACATAAATTAAAACTGCAATACCAACCAGAAAGTAGGCTGCGTATTTCAGGTAATATTTGCGAAAGTGTTTTCCTAACAGCATATAATGGTGTCTCCTTCGTGATGTGCTCTACACTATATTATAGTATAAGTCCTTAAATAACAATAAAGACGTTTGAGTAAAACGTGTTTATTGTTTAAATTATTCAATTATTGGTTAATTATTTATTCAACGACGATGCGGACGTTGTCTCCATCAGCAGATTCGATATTGACGATTTCACCGACAACGCCTGCATTGATCATTTCTAATAATGCATCGATATCGATATCGCTTGAATCTAGATTCATGTTGAATTTGCCTGTTTTGAGAAGCTTGGCGAATTCAATTGGAATTTGAATGCGGACGACGTCTCCGTCGTTTGAATCTACAAATATCTTGAGCATTCTGAATGGAGCTTTCTTGTTGATGATGACTTGCTGTTCAGCATAGCTTTGATCTGATCCTTTTTCCATTGCTGAAAGTAGTTTTTCTGCATCACCTGCAGTGATGATTCCCTTGGATAATAAATCTAATATTTTCATTCTTTCTTCTTTAAGTTGGTCTTTTGACATATTTGTTCACCTTTTCTCTTTATTGGTCTGTTTTCTTACTTATTGTAGAATGCTATTTCTGTATGTTGAATATCACTGTTGACATTGTATTGTTGATTGTTCAAATCTTCTTGATGTTGATGTTCTGTTGAAAAACCGATACCATAATCAGGAATAGATTGGAATGTACGCATTGCGTAGGTTGATCTGAATGATCCGCCAAATCTTGATTTTGTATATCCTTTAAACATATCTCTATTAAATAATCCTTTGTTCATGATAACACCTATTTACCTTTCTTTAGGAATTCGACTGCATCTGCAACCGATAACTCTCCTTTTTCAATACGCTCTAAAATGCTTGCTTTTGAAACCTTAGGTTCTTCTTTTTCTTTAAAAGCTGGATCTTCTTCATAAGCATCTGGTGAGTATCCTAATCCTAGGATGACATCATCAAGCATTTTCTTAACAGTCGGATAGCTGATGTTCAGCTCTTTTTCGATTGCCTTGATGTTTCCTCTATTTTTAATGAACACTTCGATGAAATATAGTTTTTCGGTTTCAAGGTAATTGAACTTGCTCAGTGTGAAGTCACCTTCGATGACTGTATCACATTCTGTGCAATGTAATTTCGCTACATGCAAATTACTTTTACATACTGGACAAACTGACAATACTGGGTTTACTTTAGTTCTTTCTTTCATGTGTTTTCTCCTTTATATAGTCTTTAATAAGATTCTGACATTATCATTGGTTTGTACGCTAAGCTTAACTCCTCTGACTGAAATCATTTGAACAATTTGCTTGGGTGTTAGCGGTATTTTATCACTGATGTTCTCTTGATTGATTCTCCTGTTGATGATCCACTTGATAATGAAGAGTGGTACAGGAAGGAAGAACAGAATACCTAGGAAGATGCTGACACCCTTATTTTCAGGTATCCAGATTTTAAGTTTAACGAATCCTGCTTGATGCGCTCTTTGGATCTTCTGTTCATTGAATAGGAGTTTGTATGCTGCTTTTGGTTTAAGCTCTTTTTTATTCAATTGATTAAGAACTTCATATTTCGTCATTTTTTCACAGCCTTTATTGATTTTTTTAACTTACACCTTAATTATATTGATATTTAATTGAATTGTCAATACTTTTGTGCAAAAAAAGTTAAAAAAATGAATATTTACCTTAATAAAATCAATTTTTGTCTTCCATTTTGTAGTTTTTTGTCAATTTTTGTATTATAATAGTTAATAAAGAGAAAGGAAGTATATCAAAAATGGATCGTTTAATCGAAAGATTTATCAAATATGTCAAGGTTGACACCCAGTCAGACCATGAATCCTTAACATTCCCATCCACTGAAAAGCAAAAGGACTTAAGTAGAATTTTAGTAGGTGAACTGAAAGGTTTGGGCTTGGATGCGTTTCTAGATGATTATGGGTATGTCTATACAAAAATCAATAAAAACGTAGAGGGGGCACCCGCAATCGGGTTTGTCGCACATGTGGACACATCACCTGATGCACCAGGGAAACATGTGAATCCAAGAATCATTAAGAAGTATGATGGTTCTTCCATTCAATTGAATGACAAGCTTTCCATGGATCCTTTAAAATATCCAAGTCTTGCAAGAGTGATCGGCGATGATATCATCGTCACCGACGGTGAAACACTGCTCGGTGCGGATGATAAATGCGGAGTTGCTGAAATCATGGAGATTGCTGAATACTTTGTAGCAAATCCAAAGGAAAAACACGGTGATATCTATATCTGCTTCACACCGGATGAAGAAATCGGAAATGGTGCGAACCATTTCAATTATGATTATTTCAAAGCGGATTTCGCATATACTGCAGATGGCAGTGAAGTTGGAGGCATCGAATACGAAAATTTCAATGCAGCATCAGCAACATTGAGTTTTATTGGTAAAAGCATTCATCCAGGCTCAGCAAAAAACAAAATGATCAACGCGCTTCATCTCGCCATGGAGTTTCATGCACTTCTTCCCGTCTTTAAGAATCCTGCATTTACAGAAAAGTATGAAGGATTCAATCACCTGACCGGCATGAAGGGTGAAGTCGAACACGCTTCTTCCCATTACATCATCAGAAATCATGATTTAGCGAAGTTCACTGAACAAAAAAATGAATTTCAAGTGATTAAGGATTTTATGAACAACAAGTACGGTTATGAAGTCGTCAAGCTGGACATCAAGGATACTTACTATAACATGTATGAAATCATCAAGAACCACATGCACATCATCAACTTGGCTGAACAAGCCATCAAGAATGTCGGTGTCACTCCATTCTTTGAAGCGATCAGAGGCGGAACTGATGGTGCGAGACTTACCTATGAAGGTCTGTTATGTCCAAATCTCGGTACTGGCGGTTATCACTTCCACGGCAGAATGGAATTCGCATCCATCCAACAGATGCAAAATGCCGTTAAAATCTTTGTTGAAATCATCAAACTGGCTGCTAGAAAATAAAAAAGGGAAGTTCCCTTTTTTTTATGTGTAGTATAAGCTGATGAGCGGAATGATGATGACTCCGATATAAAGTGAAATCTTGACATAAGTCGTAAAATCACTGAAAGGTCTTTTATAAAGCTTTTGAGTGAATAGGATGGTTGCGTAATCTAAAGTGAGCAATAAGAGCGAGATTGAAGAAAATAGGATTTTCGTTCCAAGTTCGCCAGGAAAAATCGGGCTGGTATAAGAAACAACATTCACTGCAATATAAAATATTACACCCAATGCCAAATAACTATACTTTAGGATTGCCATGTGCTCTTTTGCAGCTTTTCATAATTGTTGATGGATAGCATCAGCTTCACTGCAACCTCCAAGCCTTGATTTGCAGCCTTCTGCCACAATTCTTTGGCTTTTATTTCATCTTTTTCTACCACAGCACCTTCAAAATAGATCATACCTAAATTGTATTGCGCGATTGCGAGATTCGAATCCGCAGCTTTTTCATACCAGAAGAACGCTTTACTCATGTTTTGTTCAACACCATCGCCCTTATGATACATCACTGCCAGATTATATTGCGCATTGGGATGCTCTAAAGCCGCTGCTTGTTCTAAAAGTCTTGAAATCAAAGGATAATCCTTAGGTTCCTGCTTGATTAAAATCATTGCGAGATGATAAAGCGCATTCTTATCCTTCTTGATTGCAGCCTTCTCATACCAGAAAATCGCTTGATCCAAATCCTGTTGAACACCTTTTCCATTCTGATAATAAAGCCCTACATAATATTCCGCTTCTGTATGATTCTGCTTGGCCGCAACCAAGAACCATTCAAACGCCTTAAGGGGTTGTTTAGATTCTTTTTCATGATAATAAAGTGCGAGGGTGAATGCAGCCAGCGCATATTGCTGGCTTGCAGCCTTTTCCAAATGGAAAACAGCTGTAGACCATTTTTCTTCTTCAATCGCCCAAATACCTAAAGCATACTGTGCATAGGGATGATCCTGCTTGGCAGCAAGCTCATAATAATGTTTCGCACTTTCTTTCTGCTTTGGATCTTCACCAATCGTTTCATAAATCATGCCGAGCATATACTGCGCATCGCTATATCCTAATTCTGCAGCCTTTAAAAACCATTCAATCGCTTTGAAGATATAACGCTGGACATAAAATCCATAATAGTAATAGGTTCCTAAAATATGCATGGAAACAGGATCTTTATTGTTCGCTTCCGCTAAAAGAACTTCATAGTTCTGTTTAAAGTAATCTCTTGCTGCATCCATATCTTTTTCCACACCTATACCTGTCGAATACATCATGCCGATGGCATATCCGCACTTATTGCTTCCCAAGGAAGCGCCTTTTTGGTAATGTTCCATCGCTTTAGAGAAATCTAAGGAGATTCCATCTCCCAATCCATAGAAACGACCTAAAAAATAGTATGCGTCCGCATAGCCTTGAGTAGCCGCCTGATTGAAATGTTCAATGGCAACCATGATATTCTTTTTAGGTGTATTGAGTAAATAATTAGATAAACCTGCTTGATAATGCGTTAGTGCGTTCATATGATCAACTCCATCAATAGAATAACACAAAATAAGTCATAATGCCTGTAAAACGAAAGGTCTTTACACATGCATGCGTGCGCATGTGAATAATAAGGAATCATTAAATCAATGTTTTGATTTCATCGATAAAGACTTTATAGCCTTCACCATTCAGGTGAATACCATCCTTGGTATAATCGATATTCAAGTTCCCATATGAATCAATAAGCAAATCAAAGACGTTGATATATTCACCATTCATCAAATGATTTTGAAGCATTTGATTGATTTCCTTAATCTCATCATTGGTTCTCCATTCAATATAGCGCATGTTGCTGATTGAATGATTTCTTAAGACAGGTGTGATGCTGATGATGTAAACCTTGACATGCTCGATCTTTTCAATCAGCATGTCCCTGATTTTAAGAATGTTTTCAGCAATCTCGATTTTAGAAAGATCGCTTAATACCAAGTCATTGGAACCGATATGAATCCATACTTTTAAAGGCTTTAAATCAATGACTTGGCTCAACCTGTTCAAGACACCGGTTGTCGTATCGCCTGGAATACCGAAATTTAACAAAGATTGCCCATATTTGTACATAGATAACGGTAAATAAGCAATCATGGAATCACCAAGAAGGATTGAACCATGAAGCTCTTTAATCTCTTGAAACCGATGCACATGTCTGTCATAATCCGCTTTCAAAACAGCTTTCATGACGGTCAGTTCTTTTTTCATACTTCACCTACAAAAACAGAAGACGCCTAGTCTTCCGCTTTCAGTTCAAATACCAAATCTCTCAGTTCTGCAGCTTTTTCAAAGTCAAGATTTTTAGCAGCTTCCTTCATTTGATTTTCAATCTGCTTAATCATCTTTTCTCTTTCCTTCTTATTCAACTTCGTATAATCTTTTTCTTCAGCAATAATATCTTCCTTGATGCTGATCTTATCTCTGATATCCTTTTGAATGGTCACTGGTGTGACATCATACTTGATATTGAATGTTTCCTGCAAACCGCGTCTGCGGTTTGTTTCACGAATCGCATAACTCATGGCATCGCTCATGTTATCCGCGTACATGATGACATGCCCGTTTTGATTTCTGGCTGCTCTGCCAATCGTTTGAATCAAGCTTCTCTCGCTTCTCAAGAAGCCTTGCTTGTCAGCATCCAAAATAGCGACTAAAGAAACTTCAGGAAGGTCTAATCCTTCTCTTAATAAGTTGATTCCGATTAAAACGTCATATTTTCCAAGTCTCAAATCTCTTAAAATCGTAATGCGTTCCAAGGACTTAATCTCACTGTGGAGATAAGCAACCTTGACGCCTAACTGTTTAAAGTAAGCCGTCAGATCTTCGCTCATCCGGATGGTTAAGGTTGTTACCAAAACACGTTCATTGACTGCAACTCTCTTCTTGATTTCAAAATAGAGGTCGTCGATTTGTCCTTTGGTTGTTCTCACTTCAATTTCAGGATCTAGTAGATAAGTCGGGCGGATGATCTGTTCAATGACAGGGAGTCCCTTGCCCATTTCATAAACTCCAGGAGTCGCGGAAAGATAAATCACCTGATGCATCTTTTGTTCGAATTCATCGAATTGAAGCGGTCTGTTGTCTAAAGCGCTTGGAAGTCTAAATCCATGATCGACGAGTGTTGTTTTTCTGGATCTATCTCCGAAATACATGCCTCTGACCTGGGGTACCGTGACATGGGATTCATCGATGATCATTAAAAAATCTTTTCCAAAAAAATCGATGAGCGTCGCTGGTGTCTCACCAGCTTCCCTAAGGGTCAAATGCCTTGAATAGTTTTCGATGCCGCTGCAAATGCCGATTTCTTCCAGCATTTCCATATCATATTTGGTGCGCTGTTCAATACGCTGTGCTTCCAATAGCAAATTATTTCCTTTGAAGTAAGCAATCTGTTCTTGAAGTTCATTTTTGATTCTTCGAATCGATTCCTTGAGTTTATCCTTATTGGTCATGAAGTGTGAAGCTGGAAATACAGTCACGTAAGTCAGTGTTTCAAGCGCTTGGCCAGATAACACATCAAAACGCTTGATGTCATCCACTTCATCTCCAAAAAAGGAAATGCGGATGCCTTGCGCGCGTTCATATGCAGGAATCACTTCAATGGAATCGCCGCGGACCCTGAAGGTTCCGCGATGAAAATCAATATCGTTTCTTTGGTAGGTCTGTTCTACCAATTTGTTGATCAGTTTATCTCTGCCGTAAGAATCGCCTACACGGATGGAAATCATTGAGTTCTGATAATCCTCAGGGTTCCCAATTCCATAAATGCAGGATACGGATGCTACAACAATCACATCTTCTTTTTCAAGAAGCGATGAGGTTGCGCTATGTCTCATCTCATCAATTTCATCATTGATGGATGAATCTTTTTCTATATAGGTATCTGTGGATACGACATAAGCTTCAGGTTGGAAGTAATCATAATATGAAATGAAATATTCTACTCGATTATTGGGAAAAAAAGACTTCAACTCGCCATAAAGCTGACCCGCCAGGGTCTTGTTTGGGGCGAGAATCAATGTCTTCTTTTGAATTTGTTGAATAATATTGGCAATTGTAAATGTTTTACCTGTTCCGGTCGCACCCAAAAGAACCTGTTCTTTCATACCGTTGTCGATATTGTTTTTGAGCGTTTCTATCGCTAAAATCTGGTCTCCCTTTGGGGTGAATGGAGCTTTAAGTTCAAACATTTCAAACACTTCCTTTTATGTATCCTTGTCAACCTCGTGAGGCTTTGGAACCACCAAACTTTGAGGAACATAGAGCGGTTCAATGATGGATCCAGCAATGTTTTCCAAGTGATCGCCGATTCTTTCTAAGTTCGCGAGAATATCCTGGTAATTCGCAGCTCTCACGAAGGAAACCTGCATATTCTTCAAGCGTTCAATATATTTATAACGCGCGCGTTCTTCTAAATCATCAATCAAGTCTTCATTGACAAGGACGCGTTTAGCAATTTCTATATCGTTGTTCATGAATGCTTCCAATGTATCATCAATCATCATCTCTAAAAGCTCATAGATTTCCGTCAAGTCGAATTTACCCTCTTCGGTCAGTTCCTGAGATTCCTGATATCTCTCCTTGAAGAAGTCAACGATGTTGGTCAAATGGTCTCCGATTCTTTCAAAGTCTTTGATGGTATCTAGGTCTCTTGAAAGCTTTTTGGAATCATCAGGTTCAAGACCCGCCTGAGCGATCTTGATCAAATAGTCATGCAGCTTGATATCATAGGTGTCAAGCATGTCTTCATGGACATAAGCTTCATGAACTAGCTTAGAGTTTTCTTTAAAACTATAAGATTTAGCGATATCGAAATAATCCTTGACTGTGCCACCCATATAAAGCAATGCCTTCTTGACGAATTCAAGGGCTAAAACCGGTGATTCTGCAATCAGCTTCTCATCAAACATTTCTTCAGGTATTCTACCATCTTTCTTATCTTTAATAAAGAATTTTGACAGGAAGATGAGTTGTTTGATAAAGAAATAGAGGATGAAGGTCATGGTGATATTTTGGAATGCATGCGCGAACGCGATGGTCAGCATCGAAAACGGTTGAAGGAACTTGTCTTCTACCCACTGCACAGCTGCTTCATACGGGAATAAAATCAATAGGAAGAATAATGCACTAATCACGTTGAACATGATGTGAATCAACGCTGCTCTCTTACTTTCGACATTACCGCCTAAAGATGCTAGAAATGCAGTGATTGTCGTACCGATATTGGCACCTAAAAGGATAGGAACCGCACCAGTCAACGCGATGGAATCAATACCTTCAGCGTTTAAAGCATAAAGCTTCTGCAAAACCCCGATGGCTGCAGATGAAGATTGAACAACTGCTGTAAATACAGTACCGAACATCGTTCCAAGGAACCAGTTACTTGAAAAGGTATGAAACATATTGGTTGCAGTTTCTGTAGCTGCCAAAGGCTTAAGTCCAGAGGACATCGTATCCAGACCCACGAACAGCATGCCCAAACCAACTAGTACACCACCAAGATGATGAACCTTTCGGTTATTGAAAAATGTCATGATTACACCTATACCTAAGTATAGAGGACCAAAATCTGCAATCGGTAGACCGATGATGAATGCGGTAATCGTTGTTCCGATATTCGCACCCATGATAACACCGACAGATTGAGGCAATGTCATCAATCCTGCTCGAAGAAGTCCAATCATAAGAGCGGTCGTTCCTGATGATGACTGAATCAATACGGTGAGTAGAAGACCAACAAATATTCCCTTAAGGGGAGTATTCGTTGTTTTTTCGATAATCGATTTGAGTTTGTTGCCTGCTGCCGCTTTTAATGAATCACTCATCAAGTTTATTCCAAACAAGAATAGTGCCAATCCACCAAACACGAGCATCAAGCTATCGCCATACGTTGACACTGCGAATATGTGCATATGTTCCTCCTAATGTTATCGCCACTTATATTTTACGTGATAATGACGAAATCTTTACCATTTATTCCATTAAAAAAGCATCAAACCGTTGATGCTTATGTAATTTTCGCAATACGTATCTTAATAGTTGATAAATTCAATGAGATATTTTCGGACTACAAGGATGGTATCACCCTTGACGACTCCGAACTCTTTGAGCTTTCTTTCCAGCTGTTCAATCCCGATGACAGGAAAAACACCGTAATATAAAGATAATGAGGTTGCTTTATGATAGGAATCTACAACACCGATAATCGGTGCGATGGATCTATATTTGGATAGGTTGTCAGTTGCCTTATACCCATAAGCGATAATCGCTTTGACATTGTAATGCATTGCAGCTTGAACTGCGGAAAATGAAATGGCATCGAGAAGATTGTCTCCTTCATATAATGCATTTTGAGCAAAAATACGATGATCGACATGGGCTTGTGAGCGCTCACTGATTTTTGCCATGTATTCAACGCTTTCGATTGGATATCTGCCTGCTGCCATTTCTCCGGAAAGCATGGTCGCATCTGTTCCTTCATAGATGGCGTTGGCGACATCGGACACTTCAGCTCTGGTCGGTCTTGGGTTATTTTGCATCGATTCAAGCATTTGCGTGGCAACGATGACGAGTTTGCCGCGTTGCTGGCATTTATGAACGATGGATTTCTGCATATGCGGCAAATCTTCAGCGAAGACTTCAACGCCTAAATCACCACGAGCAACCATGATGCCATCAGCAACTGCAATGATTTCATCGACGTTGTCGTAGCCTTCCTGGTTTTCAATCTTGGCAATGATTTGAATGTAATCTTTACCTCTGGAGTTGAGGATTTGGCGGATCGCCAAAACATCATCCGCTCTTCTGGTGAAGGATGCAGCGATATAATCATAATCGTAGTCACAAGCCAGATGAATATCAAGGATATCCTTTTCTGATAAAAACGGCATATGAAGAACAGTATTGGGAACATTCACGCCTCTTCTGTTTTTAATCATATGGCTGTTTTTAGCAACCGTGATGAGTTCCTGATTTTCTTTATCTTTTTCTATAACAAGTAAGGATAAATATCCATCATCAATAAGAATGGATGAACCTACTTCCACATCATTGAATAAAGAAGGATAGCTTATAGAAAACTTATCTTCTGTACCAAGCACTTCCTTCATCGAGATGATGACTTGCTTGCCTTGTTTGATATAAACGCTTCCGTTTAGAAAGTTGTGTGTTCTGATTTCAGGTCCTTTGGTATCGAGCATGGTGCCGACATAAGTTCCCATTTCAGCATTCAGTTCTTGAACAGTTCTAAAACGACCAAGGTGTTCTTCATGATCACCATGGGAAAAGTTATTTCTAACGACGTTAACGCCGGATAAGATGAGTTGTCTTAAGATTGCCTTATCCTGTGAGACAGGTCCGACAGTACCTACAATTTTTGTTTTACGCATTGATAATGGTTTCTCCTAAAAATATTTAAACGCATATTTTCGATGGTATTATAACATAGTTATAGAGTAAAGGGCATGTTTTGTAAATTGAAAACGTTTTTTTAGTGAGAGGGGAGAGCATGATGATTGGGCCATAAAAAAAAGAGTGTGAAGGGATATTGAATAGCTCAGCTTCACATGCTCTTTTTTTACAGTAGAATAATCATATCTACGACTAAAACAATCAATACTTTTGATTAATATCTAGGATTAAATTCATTATTTTTGAAAGCATCTTCTCATTTTTACAGTTTGTTTTCATCACGTTCAATATTTTCTTATTGGCATCGATTTTAAATGTGCTTATGCTTGCTTTTTGACTCATATCAACTGAGAGCAATAGAACAAAAGTTGTGATCATTGAAGTTCTAATTTCTAGAATATCCACAATATCGACCCAACGAAATAATGCCATTTGTTTTCCTTTGAGAATCCACTTTACCATCAACATGAATAATAATTTTTTCATTGATCAATGGTACTCCGAATTTAATGAACAATAAAATAGTAATAAGAAAGGTTAATATTGAAATAAACAATATTACCCAAGTAAAGGCAATAACAATCACTGTCAAAAATAACACAAACAGTATTATCGGGAAACTTATAATGTTCTTTCTCATATAGTAAAACCTGTAAAATGTATTGTCCATATAATCACCTATAAATATTCCTTAATTTGTTTTTACGTGATTTTGAATTCATCAAATCTACTATTTTTTGTACCCATTTAATTGAAAGAGATCCAGTATTTCAAATATTTTCCTTAATTGAAGAAAGATATATGTGAAACAAACATAATAACTCTATAATGAATTTAAATAATCATTGAGTTTGCTCGGAATAATATCACTTTTTTCAGCTTCTTTTAAGTAAAGTGCAATCTGCAAATACAACTTCTTAAAATCTCTATAATCTGATATTATGATAATTTTTTTATTTCCCCCTTGTCTAAATATTATTTTTTTTCTTATGGATTGAAACTTTATTTCGGTTATATTCTTCAAATGTATTTCATTAACGCCTATAATTGAATTAAGACGTATAACTTTCCCATCAATTTCAAGTTTATTAGAGATGGAAACAAGAAAACCAAACAGAAAAAATAACAATATGATACTATATACAACAGTTAATCTATTCCTCAAATCAATATTGCCTTCACTATATTGAAGTAAAAGGAAAAAGAGTAAAGTAAATACAGTTAAAACAATAATCAATTGAAGTATAAGTGATGTCTTTCTAAAGCGATATATTGTCATAAATTTCACCTTCTATTCTATCCGTAACTCATCATAAAGCCATTCTGAACCTACATCTAAAAGTACCACTATAGCTATCACAGCAACTGCTGCAAGAATAACTGGAAAAGTAAAAATAGCTGATGTTGCAACTAAAGAAGCTGTTGCAACTGTTCCAAACCAATATGTGGAACCTATTGTTATTAATGCTATTACAGTTTCAACACCACACTTGATAAGTCTTTCACCATTTGTATTCCCGTCATCACTTGTAAAAATATTCTCATATGTTATTGCTAGAGCTGCAACAGTAATTATTGCGCTAATAAATGTAGTTGCAATAGAAGCTGCACGACCAAAGTTGCCTCCATACCAATAGGTTGAAACTCCATAAAAATCAAATCTCGAAGAAATACCACTTAGACCAAGCCCAAAACCCGTATTACCTATAATGCCCCATAAATTGCTATTATCATCACTAATTGAATTTGTTGGTACTGTGTTCCACCAATTCTCAACACCAATCCAGAAACTTTTCCAAGAATAACCATTATTATCGATATTCATTATTGGATTATTTGCAGTATAAGCAAACATGTTCGTGGTTTGACTATTACCGATTGTACCTAGAGCACCATCTGCATTTATAAATCTACCGATATTTGCATCATAATATCTACTGTTTAAATAATACAGTGAAGTTTCTTCATCATATCGATATCCTCGATAAGTGTAAGGATTAATATGAACTATATCAATTGAACTTATTTCATTCCAATTTATGATATTTCCCCATGCATCATATTCATATGTAACTACAATATCGCCATTATGGTCTATAATCTTTGTGATGTCTCCCTGTTGATTTCTGATATAGTAGTATTCTATGCCATCAGTAGTATCACCAACATTGCTATCAAAGTTAAAACTGATCAGGGTTCCATCATTATCATATATATAAATAATACCATAGATACCGTCTGTTTCATAGACCACCTTATCTCCTTGAAGAAAATATTCAATCACTTGTGAACCTTGAGTTATCGTATCAATGGTCTTGCTGGTTCGATATCCCTGATTATTATACTCATAGGTTATGACAACCACTGGGACAGAGGAACCGAGTCCATATACAGTGATGCTGGAGAGTTCTCTTCCATCATAAACTAAATCTGCATGATCATATTTTACTCCATCATAATAGAAATTTGTAATTGTTGTTGGATTACCCTGAGCATCGTATGAGTATACTTGCGTTGTAACTTCGGTTTGAGGAACTCCATTAATATAATCAATCTCACCATAACTGGTTAGTTGATCTTTCCAAGTAGAACTGTAATTATATTGAATATGTGTTTCAGGAATTTTATCTCCTCCAGATGGTGTACCAACAGTAATCAGTACTCCAAACTCTAAATAATAAGTTAACCCTCCCACCTTATCTTTTCCAATACAATCCAATAAATAATATCCTGGAGTGCTTGTATCTACTTGTGAGTAATCTATTAGCGTAAGCATAGGTAATGAAACAGGATCGGGTGGCATTGAGTAATTTAGTTCATAGTATGAGAAACTAAGCGTTAATGTTCCATTAACAGCTATTTCAGTGTTTCCTGAGACTACCACAAAAATCGGATTGTTGCCATAGTTATCATTATACTCATTAGGTATAACAGGTTCTATATAATCGGTTTGTCCATATAAGAATGTCTTAATGTCAGTTATATTCCCCTTTGAGTCATAGTAGTAATATTTCGTGTAATTAGTATCTTCTAATTCGTTCACAGTGTACTGCGTGTCTCTAACATCTTCAACTACAAGTTGGCTTAACTCATCATATTGATAAGTATACGAGTTTTTTAGTACGGTGTTCTCAAAATACCCATAAAAAGTAATATTACCTATGTCATCATAAGAATATGCATATTTGTACACAACAGTATCTGACAGTAGATTATATATGATACTACTTATTCTGATTGTACTGCCAGAAAAATTAATAGTTTCAGTAATCAAAGTTATGTTCGTATTCAAAATCAACTTAATTTGATTTAATCTCAATAATGCTGTCGTCTCATAGAAATTTTCCTTTGAAATATTATATCCATCTTGAGATGAATAAGTTGTTCTATCATACAGTGCTGAAGGTGCATCGCATATAGTTCCATCTTCAGAATTCCATAATAAACACTTGTTATTATGATAGTTTACACTTTGATCCACATCATTAATAGAAAACTCTAATGCCGTTAAATTGCCTTCGAAATCATATGTATATTCCACTCTATTATTATCAGAATCAACCATTTGTTTCAATCTTCCAGAAAAATCGTAAGTGTAATATTCAGATTTTGAAATATTTCCTAACACATCATGCTCATTATAAACTGCAATTAAACCCGATTGATTATACTCATATGAAAATTTTGTAAAACCGTTAAAATCCACACTGCTTATTTGATCTTCTTCATCATATGAAAACTCGATGACATCCCCATTACCATAGGTTTGTGTCGACAATCGATTTGTATAATATGTACCATTCATTTTATAAGTATACGTCATTAAGAGTTGAGAATTTACTCTAACTTGATAAATTCTATCTATAGTATCATAATCTAAATCGTAGTAATAGATAGCATCCCCATTACTATCTCGCTCTAAAATAATCTTATCAAGTCTGTCTTCTGAATCGTATTGATATTCAACGATTGAATAATAAGGATCACCCACTTCATATGAGGTGAAACTATCAACATGAATCGCTTTGATTAATTTTCCCTCATCATCGTAGATATATAGCAAATCATCTCCATTAGCATTTACAATCGCTTCAAGTAAACCAGTCAAAGTATCAGTGTAATAGTGTGTCACATCACCAAATTCATTCGTGTTAGAAGAAACATATTGACTAAATGCTGTCGATAAGTATGTAGTAGATGTTGTGAAAAAATCATTACCTTCACCTACAACATTACTAGTCATTTGACCATATGAGTTATATGTTGGATCGCACTTCACGTTATTATATGTGACTGACTCAACTAATGCATCTGAGTCATTGATTTCTAAATCAATTTCTGATGAACCTGAAATTACTTTTGTTGCACGCGAATCATTAGCATTGCCATATTCGTAATATGTGACAACGCCAGATGGACTTTGTACAGATACCATTCTTCCTTGAATATCATATTCATATTTGCTATAAATCCCTTCATAATACATCTGAAGTTGATCGAACATTACATATCCTTCGCCCTCATATTCCAAAACAATGTAAATGAAATTATTCGCATCAAAAGGGATCTCTTCTAATTTATACTGCCAACCTTCAATAGAAGTATCAAACTCAATATAATTAGTAGATACTAAGTGTGCATAATACTCAGCTGATCCATATGAATATATTACACTTAGAACATCCACTTTTATTCTAAAGACTTCAGGATAAGTATCTGTACTCTGCATAGATATCGGAGTACTATTAGAATATGCCCAACCACCTATTGACAGTATTCCATCGGCAAAATCACCAGTGAAATAGTCACCAAATATACTATATGCATATCTTAATTCCTTGGCATCACCGCTGATTTGTATTGCATAGTCACCTAATACTTTTTCTTCAATATCAGAGGTTATACCATTCGTTTGGGTTCGAAATATTTCACTCGAATCAAATCCCCACCAGCCACCGATATTTCCATAAATATCTAACACTTCAAATGATGGATTATCTAGAACATTCTGTCTTGTATCTCTAAATCCCTCAGTCAATTGTATATTGTCAAAATAGGCATTCCCCACACCATTATTATTTAACTCAATAGTTATTGGTGTATTATTGAAATCAACATCAACTAAAACAGTCACATAATGCCATTCGCCATCATTTGGTACCAATACAGAAGTGTTTTCTTGAACATCTCCACTCACTGATATTGACACATTACTACCTATCGTCTCATTTTTTACATATCCGCTTAGTATATAATTACCATAATCCAAATTGACAATTTGATTAAATGATCCGTAGTGATTCGTATCTGGTACATACAATTGTCCTGAACAAACTCCATAAACAGATAATTCACAATAACTATTTGATAGTTCATCTTGAAAATCATAATATGGTTGATCAAGCTGCCAACTTAAATCATATGGGAAAGCATATTCAAAACTATGATTTAGAACTACATTTTCTATAGTTTTATAGGGATCCGACATACTAACAAGTTTATTATTGTAATTATAGTTTAATTCTCCATCCAACAATAGCGTACTGTAATTTTCATCTGTGATTGAAAAAATATTCCTAAAACTAAATGATTGAGCATTACCATGATTATCTAAAACATTGACTGTATGCCCATAATTATCGAATTTATAAGTTACATAGTTTAGATTCTGGTCAATCATTGTGGTTGATTTGAAATCATAAGAATAATCAATTTCACTAAACAAATATGATATGTTGGAATACTGTTTAATAGTCCAAATTTTATCACTTGATGGATTAATTGAATCATAGGTGTATGCTGTTTTTAACCCAGAAACCTCATAAACACTTGTTATCCTTGCATAACTATCATATATGCAGTAATTTGATGGTGAAACTGTAGGAGCTGTATCTTTATCATAGTCAGCATATTTTGTTGAATACCATAATGCATATTTTGCATAAGCAGATATAAGTGTATAATAGTGTCTAATGTATTCTAAAATCTCTAATGAGTTATCTGGTTGTTTTATTTTTAAATATGAATAATCTAATCTCCCATTTAAATATGTTAGCTCTATTTTATTACCAGTTTCATCTGTAATAGATTCGATTTTATTTAGATCTACTGAATTTCTTGTTATATTGATATCAAGACCAGTTTTTGTATCAGTTATTTGAAATAAGTGATTATTTGAGAATTTATATCTTATCTGTTGCATTGTTAAAACTGCAATTTCTATTGGATAACTACCATAGTAATTGGTGAAAAATATATTACCAGAACCATCTTCAGCTAAATAACATCTATATAGGTTATATTGATCGTTTACAAATCTTGTGTCACATGTTGTGTGATAATAGTGGACAGTATTTCCTGTTCCATCTGTCACTGCATATTCTTCATTAAGAACTATTTGCCCATAAGTCATACTATAGTTAGTTTGCCACCCTAAACCGTATCCGATATCTACATTTTTACGATCGATGTTATAGATTAGTGATAACCCAAAACTTTGCTTATCAGTAGAATAAGACAATTCATTTTTTATGAATATTAATTTCCCTGTAAAATCAGATACATAACCAACACCTGCATTACCAACATCTTGTGAACTATATGTCCAATAATCCTTCATTCCGGAGGATTTAACATATGTAAATTCAATGACTGGTTTTGATGTGTCGGAACCTGTTTCCAATGAACAAACAGAATTATATGCACCATAATCGTATTTATCTTTAATAGTAAATCCGGTCGTCTGTGGATTCCCAGTTGACTGCCATTCCTTAACTGCTTCAGTAATATTGAAAATATATTGGTTATCTGATCCAACGATATGATAATCTGTCATATCAGTAGAATATAATGGCATGTTATCCCAATTTATCGCACCAGTATCTATGAAGGATTGATTTTTATATAGTCCTATGATTCTGCCGGTTGCTTTTACACTTGAGGTTAATGTAAGTGTCGTATTCACTATTTCTTCACCCATAATTGAAGAAGGAATAATAAAATTCAGTATTCCTCTATATTCACTAGAGCTTAAAGTATTTGATATGCGTAAAATTGAACTTCCATAATACTTTACTGTTTTGTTAGTTTCAGAGACGTAGGTATCACTAATATTAGCTGTTTGATAATTGTTAATAATTGTTGGATCTATTAGGACAGGATAAATAGCTGTTTGTAGCCACGCATCGCTTGGTATAATCGTAATTTGATATGTTTTATCTCCTTTTTCAATTAAATCACATGCAATATCCATTGATTCATTTGCATCAGTATCCAGCATATTTAAATCAGAAAAGAAGAATATTATCTCATTATCTAAGTTTGTAAATGCAATATTTCCACTCTCATCTTCGATAAGTGATAAATCTTTCAGTTTATATTCAAAAGTTAAACTGAAATTTTCAACATATTGATTTAAAATGATATTCTCTTTGACCTTGCTACCAGTTAATATATATTCAAGATCGACATTTGGTTGAATATTACTATAGAGTATTGATTGATTGATGTGAATCAATTCTTTCATATTGCTTGGTAATATTTCTGTATTATCATATGAAATATTTGATGTTCCAATCCCCAATAAGTTCCAATCAATATTATAACCATCCATAGATAATTTGATTTGTTTGCTTTCATCTAGCTTTTTAGGAAACTTCACCTTAAACTGATTTGCTTTATTTTCAAGATCATCTCCCAAATCATTTAAGCTATTATCAATTTGTTTCCACTCACTATTATCTTGGTAATGAATGACATCACCATATAATGCGACTTCATAGGTGCCATCGACCTTACGGAAGGTCTTGCTAGATGCTTCGCGCTCATTTACCATCTCCGATTCGATTTCTACAAGACTAGGATCAAAATCAGAATCAGTTGTTGTTGGATATTTCACGTTATCACTTGACACAATTTCTTGTTCAGTAACTGTTGAAGCATTGACTTGCAAAGCATTCCATGGAACTAAACTCCACACTTGAGCAAACAAAACCAAAAAAATCAGAAACTTCTTGCTGGCATCTAGTAGTCTTACCAAAACCAAGATTTTATAATCATTTATCGCTCTTTTTTTGAACAAATTCAATTATCCCCTATCCCAATATAAAACTCTATATTGACATTTTATCAAGAATAATACCATTAAAACAGGGCGTATATGTCCTATTCAACAAAATTCTAAAGAGAATTGCTCGTTTTTTCTCAAAAATCAATTATTTAACTTTATTCTATAGAAAAAGTCAGAAGATTATACCCATAATCTTCTGACTTGCTATTTAGTTTTATGAAATCTCAATAAATATAAAATTCTCATTAAAAATACATGACAATCTTGATCAATCTTTTAAGCATCCAATTCATTCAATCGCTTTATATAACTTGGAAATAATGTTGCTTAACTGATCAATTTCTTCTTTATTCAATGTTTCAAAAACCTTTTGACGAATCAAGGCATTCTGATTTTTAAATGTCTTAGCGATATCAATTCCCTTATCTGTCAATCTGAATTTATTCTTATAGGTATTAACATCGCCTTTGACGATATACCCGTTTTCTTGAAGTTCTTTTAATGATCTTGAGGTATGGGCTTTATCCAGAAAGAGCATTTCACTCATTTCGTTTTGCATCAAGCCATCTTGGTTGTCATTCAAAATCATTAAGTAAGGCAGATGGGTTTTACTTAAGTTATTGGCTGCAAGTATCTTTTGATGCTGCTCCATCATTTTTTTATGTAATGCTGCAAATAGCATTGGGAGTAAGGATATATCTTTATTCATCTCTTCACCTAAGCCAGTTCAAACTGGGAATTATAGAGATCCGCATAGAACCCTTTTCGATCCAAGAGTTCTTGATGATGACCTGTTTCAATGACGTTTCCATCCTTTAATACCAAGATGATATCTGCGTTCTTAATGGTTGATAAGCGGTGTGCGATGACAAAGGTTGTTCTACCCTTCATCAAGCGATCCATCGCTTCTTGAATCAATATTTCAGTTCTGACATCCACGCTGGATGTCGCTTCATCCAAGATTAACATTGGAGCATCAGCGACCATGGCTCTCGCAATGGTTAAAAGCTGTTTCTGTCCTTGTGAAATTTGTGAGTTTTCATCCAAGATCGCATCATAGCCGAATGGCAATGATTTAATGAAGTGATGAACATTCGCTGTCTTCGATGCTTCAATGATTTCATCCATGGTGGCATCTCTCTTGCCGTAAATCAAGTTATCTTTAATGGTTCCTTTAAATAACCAAGTATCTTGTAATACCATGCCAAAGAGCTCATGAACGCTTGTTCTTGACATGTCCTTCGTAGATACCCCGTCAACTAATATATCTCCTGAATTCACTTCATAAAAACGCATCAACAAATTGACGATCGTTGTCTTTCCAGCTCCAGTAGGTCCCACAATAGCAACCTTCTGTCCTGCCTTGATCTTCACATTGAAATCATGAATGATTTCAAGTTCCGGATTATATCCGAACTTGACATGCTTGAATTCAACATCGCCTTTGACTTGACGAAGTTCTCTTGTATCCTTTTCAATGCTCATTTCTTCTTCAGCTAAGAATTCAAAAACGCGTTCAGATGCTGCAAGCGCGGACTGCGCTTGCGTCATCGCTTGTGCGATTTGTCCTAAAGGCTGACTGAATGTTCTCACATACTGAAGCATGCTTTGGATATCCCCGATCATGATCTTTCCTGAGACTGCGAGAATTCCTCCAAGCACTGAAATTGCGACATAGCTGACATTACCGACGAAATTCATGATCGGCATCATCAGACCTGAAAAGAATTGGCTCTTCCAGGATGTATTGTATAAATCCTTATTATGTGCATCAAAGATCTGTTGAGATTTCCCTTCAGCCTTGAATGATTTTAGTATTTGCTGTCCAGAATATGCTTCTTCGATGTGTCCGTTTAACTTCCCTAAAGTCTTTTGTTGCCCTCTGAAGTATTTTTGTGAACGCTTCATAATGAGGCGGATAATAAATGCAGATAACGGTAAAGAAACGAGTGCGACTAATGTCAATTGCCAGCTGATGGTGAGCATCATGATGAAGACACCAATAATGAGCGTAATCGAGGAAAACAACTGTGAGACAGAACTATTTAATGCTTGACCGATCGTATCGATATCATTGGTCATTCTGGAAAGCGTATCTCCATGGCTGGTCTTATCAAAGTATTTAAGTGGCAGCTTATCCATCTTCTGGTATAAATCTGTTCTGAGTGTCTTTGTTATCTTTTGAGTCAATCTGCTGATCATGATGCCTTGCGTTAAATTGAACGCATAGCTTGCAAGATATAACCCTGCAAGAATGAAGACGATTTGATAGATTGCTGTAAAGTCGATGTTGATGATCCACTCGCCTATCAAAGGATTGAATCCGATGCCGGCTTGTACTTCATTGGTGATTTCACCGAGCAACTTAGGTCCAAGTATTCCGAATGCCGCACCCATCATGGCGAACACCATGATGAAAAGAAGCTGAGGAATATATGCTTTTAAGTATTGGATCAGTTTCTTCAAGGCTAATTTCATGGATTTTGGTTTTTCACCACCAGCCATCATGCCTCTCGGTCCTTGTCCCATCGGTCCCTGCTGAGGACCTATTGGTTTCTTCTGTTCATTAGACATGGGATAGTTCCTCCTTCGACAGTTGTGCGAATGCAATATCCTGGTAAGGCTTGCATGTTTCTAGTAGTTCTTTATGGGTACCCTTTCCAACAATGACACCTTCATCTAAAACAATGATTTGTTCAGCATCTAAAATGGTGCCGATCCGTTGGCCGATGATGATTTTTAAGGCATTTTTCGTTTCGCTCTTGAGCGCGTTACGAAGGGATTTATCGGTTCTATAGTCAAGTGCGGAGAATGAATCGTCAAAAATATAAATGCTTGGCTTTTTTACAAGAACGCGAGCGATTGAAAGTCTTTGTTTCTGACCGCCTGAAACGTTGGTTCCGCCTTGATCGATCGGACGGTTTAGCTTAAGCTCAGATTCATCAACGAAGTCCTTGATTTGTGCAACTTCAAGGGCATGGAGAACTTCTTCTTCTGTTGCTGATTCGTTTCCTAAGGTGATGTTGGATTTGATATCTCCGCTGAATAGATTACCCTTTTGAGGAACATAACCCATCAGTTCGTATAAATCAGAGAGGGTATAGGTCTTGATGGCTTTCTTATTGATGAGAATCTCACCCTCAGATGCATCATAGAATCTTAAAATGAGCTGAATGATGGTGGACTTACCGGATCCGGTAGATCCGATGAAGGCTAGCGTTTCACCCTTCTTCGCTTTAAAACTGATGTTCTTTAGAACGTAATCTTCAGCATTGGGATATTTGAAACTGACATTTTTGAATTCTACTTCAACGTTTAAGTCTTGTCTCGTAGAATCCGCATATCTGTCATCAATCTTATACTCTGTTTCAAGAACTTCCATGATTCTTTTTCCGGATACCCAAGCTCTTGGTAAAAAGATGAAGAGCATGATCAGCATCATGAACGCGATTAAGATGATCATCGCGTAGGAAGTGAATTGGAGCATGAGCGACAATCCTTCCACAGGATTGGCACCCAAAAGATTATCAGAAATCAATAAGGATCCGACTAGGATCAATCCGAGGTTCAAGCTGTTCATAATAAAGCTCATGCCTGGCATCATGAAGCTCATTGCCGTATTGACGAAGATATTGGTCTTTGTCAGATTGGTATTCACTTCTTCAAACTTCTCAGATTGAATATCTTCAGCATGATGCGCTCTAACGACTCTGATTCCTGTCAGTGTTTCTCTGGTGACTTGGTTCAAGTCATCAGTTTGTTTCTGCAGACGTGAAAATCTTGGTCCAACCAAAATAAAGATTGTTAAAATCAAAACAATAATCGCAACAACCCCGCCGATGACGACCATCGACATGGTCGTATTGATATTTGTAATCTTGTTGATTCCAGATATCGCCATGATTGGAGCGGTAATCAACATACGAAGCATAATGATCAACGTCATTTGAACCTGTTGAACGTCATTGGTTGTTCTGGTGATTAATGAAGGCGTAGAAAATTTGTTCATCTCTTCAGAAGAAAACCCCTGAACGTGATGAAACAGATTTCTTCTCGTAGTTGCTGCAAGTCTGGTTCCCAGACGCGCTGCGATATAACTCACGACAACTGTCGCAGTCACACTGCCTAAAGTAATCAATAACATCATGCCACCCTCATCTAGGATTGCTGATGTCTGTGAAGTTCCCGTTTGAATGCCCTGAACAATCAATATGATGATTTTACCCATGTATTCAGGGAGTAAAAGATCCATTTGTACCTGCCCGTAAACGAAACCGACAATGGCAAGAACAAAGATCCAGTGATACCACTTGAAGAATTTAAATATTTTTAGCATAATCCACCTCTAATTGCAAACTGATACCATTATCTTTGTTTTTTGTTGATTTGTCAACAAATACACATCTTTCACACAATATAATTTTTCACATAAAAAAAGGATGCTGGTTCAGCATCCTTTATCAGTACTATTTTCTTGGATTCTTGATGTTTGCGTGTGCAGCAGCAAGTCTTGCAATTGGAACTCTGAATGGTGAACAGGACACATAGGATAGTCCGATATTATGACAGAACTCAACAGAGATTGGATCTCCACCATGTTCTCCACAAATACCAAGCTTGATATCAGGTCTTGTTTGCTTACCCAGCTTAACAGCCATTTCCATCAATTTACCAACACCTTGTTGGTCAATATGAGCAAATGGATCATTTGCGAATATCTTCTTTTCATAATAATCGCCTAAGAACTTGCCAGCATCATCTCTGCTGAAACCGAACGTCATCTGTGTCAAGTCATTGGTACCGAAGCTGAAGAATTCAGCTTCTTTCGCAATTTCGTCAGCAAGAATCGCAGCTCTCGGAATTTCAATCATTGTTCCTACGGTATATTCCAGCTTAACGCCAGCCTTCTTGATGATTTCATCCGCAGTTGCAACAACGATATCTTTGATATACTTAAGTTCCTTCAATTCTCCAACAAGTGGAATCATGATTTCAGGAACAACCTTCATGCCTTCTTTATTCACCTGAATAGCAGCTTCAAGGACAGCACGTGTCTGCATGACTGCGATTTCAGGATAAGTGACAGATAGACGAACGCCACGATGACCTAACATTGGGTTTGTTTCATGAAGATCATCAACAGTCTTTTGTAACATTTCATAAGTCAATCCCATTTCCTTAGCCAATGCTTCAATATCAGCTTTAGCGGTTGGAACGAATTCGTGTAGTGGTGGATCCAAGTATCTGATGGTAACGGCATAACCCTTCATTTCCTTATATAAGCCAATGAAGTCTTGTCTTTGCATAGGAAGAAGCTTAGCAAGCGCCTTTTCTCTTTCAGCAAGATTCTTAGCAACGATCATTTCTCTCACTGCTGGAATTCTGTCTGCTTCAAAGAACATATGTTCAGTACGGCATAATCCGATACCTTGTGCGCCATACTTGTAAGCGACTCTCGCATCTTTAGGATTGTCAGCATTCGCTCTCACTTGCAGTGCGCGATACTTGTCAGCCCAAGTCATCAATGTTTCAAAATCTCCTGAAACGGTTGCATCCATCGTTTCTACCTTTTGGCCATAAACCTTGCCAGTAGAACCATCTAATGAAATCCAAGCGCCTTCTTTAAAGATTTCTCCGTTAACTTCAAATTCTCTCTTCTTTTCATTCACATGAACAGAACCAGCTCCGGCAACACAGCAAGTACCCATGCCACGTGCAACGACTGCAGCGTGAGATGTCATACCGCCTCTGGATGTCAAGACACCTGAGGAAACGATCATGCCTTCAATATCTTCTGGAGATGTTTCCTGACGTACTAAAACGACTGGAAGACCATCTTGAGCCTTTAATTCTCTTGCACGGTCAGCAGTGAACACCGCACGACCTGTTGCAGCACCTGGGGATGCATTTAAGCCAGTTGCAATGACTCTAGCTTCTTTCAAAGCTTTAGGATTGAATTGAGGATGGAGAAGTGCGTCAAGCTGAGAAGGTTCAACCTTCAACACTGCTTGTTGTTCTGTTAGAACGCCTTCTTTAACCAAGTCAATGGCAATCTTTAATGCTGCTTGAGCAGTTCTCTTGCCGTTACGTGTCTGAAGCATATATAATTTACCTCTTTCGATGGTAAATTCCATATCTTGCATGTCGCGGTAATGTGCTTCAAGCTTCTTGGAAATATTGAAGAATTCTTCATACAATCTAGGATTGTCTGTTCTTAATTCAGAAATTGGTTTTGGTGTGCGGATACCGGCAACAACGTCTTCACCTTGTGCGTTAAATAGGTATTCACCATATAATTCATTGGTTCCGTCTGATGGGTTTCTTGAGAAAGCAACACCAGTACCTGAGTCTTCACCCATGTTACCAAAGACCATGCCTTGGACGTTGACTGCTGTTCCCCATTCGTAAGGAATATGATTCAATCTTCTGTACGTGTTCGCACGTGGATTGTCCCATGATCTGAAAACTGCGGTAATCGCTTCAATCAATTGTTCTTTTGGATCTTGTGGGAATGGTTGTCCCTTTAATTCAAGATACTTAGCCTTGTACTGTTCAACCAGCTTGATCAAATCATTTGCATCAAGTTCAGTGTCCAATTCAACGCCCTTCTTATGCTTCATTTCTTCCAATAAATGTTCATAATTTGATTTTTCGATATCCATGACGACATCAGAGAACATTTGGATGAAACGGCGATAAGAGTCATAAGCAAATCTTGGATTGTTTGTTAATTTTGCCAATCCTACAACAGCATCATCATTTAAACCGAGGTTTAAGATGGTGTCCATCATACCTGGCATAGATGCTCTTGCTCCTGAACGCACGGATACTAAGAATGGATCATTCTTATCTCCAAACTTCTTACCAGCTTCCTTTTCAGTAATTGCCAATGCTGCCATGATTTGATCGATGATGACGGGTGCGATAACCTTCTTCTTCGCATAATAATCATTACAAGCTTCGGTCGTTACTGTAAATCCTTGTGGAACAGGCATGCCTAGTGATGTCATTTCAGCTAGATTCGCACCTTTACCACCAAGAAGGTTCTTCAATTCAGCTTTGCCTTCTCTAAATAAATAAACGTATTTAGTCATTGTAACTTCCTTTCTATGTTTTAAATATTGTTATTTTAACGATTCCTAAGAAATCTTTTTAACCAACTTATAAAGTTCATTCTTCGGTCTTTGCTGACCGACGACATTAGCGAATGGCAGATGCACCATTCTTGAATCTCTGACACCTACGCATACTCCGTAAACATCATCATTTAAGAGTTCAACAGCATAGGTACCCATACGAGAACCCAAAATACGGTCTTCTGGACATGGTGAGCCTCCGCGTTGGATGTATCCTAGCACAGTCGCTCTGGAAGCGAATCCAGCTTTTTCTGTAATTTCTTCAGCCAAAGCATGCACATCCAATATTTTTTCAGTGATGACAACAATCGCGTGTCTTCTTCCTGCTGCTTTATGTTCTCTTAATCTTTTAAACATTTGTTCTTTATCCATTGGATTTTCAGGTGTGATGATGAATTCAGCACCACCGCAAATTCCAGCGAATAAAGCTAAATCGCCACAGCGTCTTCCCATGGTTTCAACGATTGAGCATCGTTGATGAGATGTGGATGTATCTCTCAGCTTGTCTATAGCATCCACGATGGTTTCTACGGCTGTTTGGAACCCGATTGTGAAATCAGTACCCGCAATGTCATTATCAATCGTACCGGGCAAACCAATACATTTGATGCCCATGCGCGCTAAATCCATCGCACCGCGATAAGTTCCATCTCCACCGATGACAACCAATCCTTCAATGCCTCTTTTTTTAAGATTGTCGACACCAATCTGTCTGACTTCTTCTTTTAAGAATTCAGGAGCTCTTGATGTCCCTAAAAATGTTCCGCCCAAGCTTAACATACCAGATACGCTGTGTGATGTGAGTAAAACCATATCATCATTGATCATTCCGGAATACCCGTCTTTAATTCCATAAATTTCATGTCCGTATGTCAGACCCGCACGTACAACTGCACGTACAGCGGCATTCATTCCAGGTGCGTCTCCACCTGATGTCAATACACCAATTTTCATATTATTTTGCTCCCTTGAACATAAAAAAACGTAGACCAAACTCATTATATCACATACATAGTATGAATTGAATGGTATGGCACTACATTTTGGTAAATTATGAAAACGTATTTTTTGTTATATTCATCATTAATATGTTCAATATGTGTTAAAATGATTATGGTAAAAATAAAAGAAAAAGAATGGTGATTACATGAAGAATTTAGTCGGAGCAGCGCTCCTAGGACAATCAGGTGGACCAACAAGCGTGATCAACGCCAGCGCAGCAGGCGTTTTCGTTGAAGCCTTGAAGCAACCGAACATCACAGCTGTTTATGGTGCGGTTCACGGTATTAAAGGTGTTTTGCATGAAGATTTTTATGACATGAAAGAAGAAACTCTTGAAGAGCTGATGCTACTCAAGAATACACCTTCTTCATCCATCGGTAGCGTGCGCTACAAGATGAAGGATCCAAAAATTGACGACTCAGAATACAAGCGTCTATTGGAAGTCTTTAAGAAGTATAATATTCGTTATTTCTTCTATAATGGCGGAAATGATTCGATGGATACCTGCAATAAGATCAGTAAGTTTTTTAAGAAGTCAGGTTATGATTGCAACGTCATGGGCGTTCCAAAAACAATCGATAACGACTTGAATGCTACAGATCATTCACCCGGATATGCAAGTGCTGCAAAATATGTAGCAACGACATTGATGGAACTATATCATGACGCAACCGTTTATGATACCCCAATGGTCACTGTTGTTGAAATCATGGGTAGAAATGCAGGCTGGTTGACTGCTGCTGCTGCGCTTGCGCAAGCTAAAGGTCAGGGTCCAGACTTGATTTATCTGCCAGAAGTTCCATTTGATTTTGATTCATTCTTTGTTCAAGTTCAAAGAATTCTTGCTGAAAAGGGCAAGGTTATTGTTGCTGTCAGCGAAGGAATTAAAACAAAAGATGGAAAATACATTCCTGAATTATTCCAAGAATTGAAAAAAGATGCCTTCGGTCATGCCCAATTGGGTGGTACTGCTCAGGTATTGGCTGAAGAAATCGGCAAGAGAACAAAAGCTAAGGTTAGAGCAATTGAATTTTCATTGCTTCAAAGATCTGCTGCGCATTTAGCAAGCAAGGTTGACGTTGAAGAAGCGTTTAACTCAGGTAAAAAAGCTGTTCAAGCTGCTGTAAAAGGCACAACTGACAAGATGGTCGGTTTCAAGAGAATCTCTTCTAATCCTTATAAGATCAAATATGTGTTGCTGCCACTCAGTTTGGCTGCAAACACTGAACAAAAGGTTCCGCTTAATTGGATCTTGCCAGATGGAAAAGGCATGACTCAGGATTTCATCGATTATGCATCTCCTTTGATTCAAGGTGAATCCAAGGCGAAGCTTGTAGATGGTCTTCCAAAATTTGCGAAGCTTAAAAAAGTCAGAGTTAAAAAAATCGTTTAATTTCAAAATCAAGCCTGTTTCCAGAATATGGAATCAGGCTTTTCTATATTGATAAATAGATGGGTGTCCTGTATACTTAAAATCAAGAGATGACGTTTGAAATGAGGATCATATGAAAAAGAAGGATATCATTTGGGTGGTTGTAATTGTTTTGTTAACGCTTGTTGTGATGATTAAAAGTTCAAGGATTATTTTTGAACAATTGACTTCTGATTACCCATATCTCATGGGATTCATCAAGACTGCGATTTTGGCGAGCATGGGTGAGCTTTTGGTGAATAGAATCAAGAATGGTTCATACTTCTCGGAAAAAGGGATTGTCCTGAAATTTTTCGTTTGGGGATTTCTTGGCATGATTTTCGTACTGATTTTCAAGGTGTTCGCTTCAGGAGTCGTTTCAGCGCAACAATCCGGGTTGTTACCGCTAATGGAAGCATCTTTTGTTTCATCTCTTCTCACAGCGCTATTGATCAGTACCATCATGAATATCTTTTTCGCACCGACTTTCATGCTGCTACACAGGGTTACAGATGGTTATATATTCTTAAGTGAAGGAAACTTAATCAAGATGAGACATGTGAAGTTGAATGATGTGATTGAGCGGATCAACTTCAAGACATTCATTAGTTTCGTCGTTTTAAAAACGATACCTTTATTTTGGATACCTGCGCATACAATCACATTCATGCTTCCTGAAAACTATAGAGTATTGATGGCAGCTTATCTCTCCATAGCACTTGGAATTATTCTGACAGTTTCAAAATCAATCGGTATGAAAAAACAAATCGTTCAGTAAAGATATAAAGGGAATGCAGATTCCCTTTTTTTTATCATAAAGTTCAATTTTACGGCTAATCTGGAATTCAATTCCATTATAGCCGTAAAAAATCAATCATTTTAAGTGGAAAATGAACATCGTCATATGGATTTGAGTCATTCTGTTTTTCACACTATCGGAAATGATTGTTTCATTATATAATTAAATAAAACAATAGAAAACGGGGTATACTTTTATGGCATTCCTAAATTCTTGGTGGGTTTATACGATTGTAGGCATTATTTTTGCTTATGTCCTATTACAGTCCGCCATTTTTCTCATCAAGGCTAGAAAAAAAGCTTTGGAATTGGGCTTCAGCAACAAACAAATCAATAAGACGATTACGTCTTCTATGATTTTCAGTTTAGCTCCATCCTTCGCGATTTTAATCGGGTTAGTCGCACTCAGCAAAATATTCGGTCCGATGCTGGCAGGCATGCGTCTTGGTACATTAGGTGCGGTAACCTATGAGCTACCAGCAGCAATCAATGTCATTAACGGCGTTTATGGTATGAATATCGGTGATGTGTTAACTCCTGAAATGGTGATCACTGCGTTATGGGTCATGACATTCGGATGTATTCCACCGCTTTTAATCATTCCTTTATTCTTTAAGAAAATGCGTGGTCGGATGGAACAAATCAATGACAAGGATTCCTCTTGGAATAGCATCATGATGGATGCTCTCTTCTTAGGGATGATTTCTGCGTTTGTGGGCTATGTACTCGCACCAAAGGTTGTTGAAGGTGAAGAACCCTATATTTCTCTTCTTGCCATCTTAGTCTTGGTATCTTCTGCAGTTCTCATCATGGTGTTTGGTATCTTAATGAAAAAGTTCAAGTGGGATTGGCTTAAGAATTATGCTCTCCCTCTTTCCATGATCAGTGCGATGGCGCTAGCCATCTTGTTTGCAAGTTTGGGGGTAAGATAACATGAAAAGAACATATCAGGATCAACTGCATTTTGAAGGCAGATATTTTATGTTAGGCGCGCTCGCATTATTCATTACAGCACCACTGATGATCAGCATCGTGACTGGCGTATGGCCGACTTTCGATAAGTTTTTACCAGGATTTTTCGCAACTGCGATTATTTTCTGGCCGGTAACAACCATTGAGGTATTTACATTCAGTCCGATGTTAGGTACAGGAGGAAGCTATCTCGCTTTCGTGACTGGCAACCTGACCAATTTGAAGGTTCCGGCAGCGCTCAATGCGCAGGATGCTTTAGGTATTGAAAAGGGAACTGAAAAGGGCGATGTCATTTCGACCATCGCTGTCGCTTCCAGTTCAATTATTACCACATTGATTATTTTAGTCGGAGCTTTACTGATTATTCCGCTCACCCCTCTTTTGGAATCACCCACATTAAAACCTGCATTTGATAATATCATTCCTGCATTATTTGGTGCGCTCGGTATTGTCTATATCATGAAGAGATGGCAAGTCGCCATCATCCCATTGATTTTTATGATCATCTTCTTCCTCTTTGTTCCAGGAAGCGGCGGTCTAGTTGGCATCATGGTACCCGTAGGTGTAGCCCTCTCCTTAGCAACGGCTAGTTTGTTATACAAGAAAGGAAAGATCAAATAATGGAATGGTATGCATTACTGCTAATTCCGTTTTTCATCATTTTAATCATCACTTTTAGAACCATTCAATTCAAACCAGTCATCTATCCTGAAATGGAAAAAAAGCATGACATCGATGAAAAACGAGTCGTGAAATCTTTATCCAAAATGCTTCAATTCAAGACTGTGTCCAACCTTGATGAAACCAAGGTTGACCGCGTTGTTTTTGAACAGTTCAGACAGTATATCAAAGAACGTTATCCAAAGATTTCTGAAGTGGGAACATACAGTCAGCATGAAGCTGGAATGCTCTTTAAAATCAAGGGTGAATCCAGTGAGTTTCCTATCGTCTTGATGTCACATTATGATGTCGTCCCCGCAGTAGGAAAATGGAATCATGAACCCTTCAGCGGAAAGATTACAGATACGCATGTTCATGGCAGAGGCGCACTCGATACCAAGAGCAGTTTGAATGCCGTGATGGAATCTGTAGAGTATGCGCTCCACCATGGAAAGATTTTCAAAAATGACCTGTATTTGGCCTTCTCAGGCGATGAAGAAATATTTGGACCATCCGCTCCTGCAATTAAAAATCACTTGAAGGACTTAGGCATCAAGCCTTATATGGTCCTTGACGAGGGGGGAGCGATTGTTGCTAAAATGTTTCCTGGAGTTGCTAAGAAATGTGCTGTTGTGGGCATTGCTGAAAAAGGATTCATGAACCTGAAAATGACTGCCTTATCTAAAGGCGGCCACGCTTCTACTCCTCCAAAAGATACACCGGTTACAGAGCTTTCAAAAGCAGTCACCAAATTGAATAATCATAAAGCGTTCAAGCTGAAAATGACATATCCAGTCAGATCATTATTCAATACAATAGCACCTTATTCCAAGTCCTTGCCAATCAAGATTTTATTCGCGAATTTATGGTTGTTCATGCCTTTGGTTAAGCTGATTGCGAAAACGACCGGAGGGGAATTTCTTTCCATGTTTAAGACGACCCAAGCGTTCACGCTTGCTACAGGAAGTGATGCGATCAACGTTCTCCCTTCTATAGCTTCCATCGGAGTGAATTACAGGTTACGGCCTGATGAAACCTCTGAAGAGATTGTTAAAAAGGTAAAAAGAATTGTGAACAACCCCAACATTGAACTTGAAATTACAGGCGTTTCAGAAGCAACATCGACGAGTCTAGTCGATGATGCTTATCAAATAATCCGTAAAGCAATCAATCTCACCTGGCCTGAAGTCATTGCAGCCCCCTACCTCATGGTCGCTACCTCAGATTCAAGACATTATCATGAGATCTGCGAGCATGTTTATAAGTTCTCACCCATGGATGTATCTAGAGCTGATTTAGCTAAGATTCATGGAATCGATGAAGATATTTCAATTGATAATGTAGTTAAAGGCGTTAACTTCTATTTAAATTTGATTGATCAATTATAATTCAATAATCCAAAAGAAAAACCGTTCCGGAATAAATCCTGAACGGTTTTTGATTTTGCACTAAAACTTAAATAACTGATGCAATTGCATCTCTAGTTAATCTTACTCTTACTCCGCCATTCATAACATAATTGCTATCAAACATTGGGTTGAATGTTAATGGATTATCATCTGGGAATAAAGTATTGTCATTATCAACTGTTTCAGCAATAATGTAATAGATAATTGTGTTTGGTCCTTCTGTGTCATCTTCAACTAGATCTGTTACATCCTGTGCATCAAGTGCTTGAAGTGCTACTAATGTAATGGATGCTTGGATGTTTGCAACTGATGTGATGTTCATGATATTCATAGAATCAGCAATGTGTGTCATTTCAGCAATCTTGATATCAAATACTTCAGGAACACCTGGTAATTCTGGATCATAGTTGTCATCGCCAAGAACAGCATGTGATTCTGTTGTATCAATATTAGCATCACTGATGCCTGTTGAAATCATGCGATATACAATCAATGAATCGAGAGCAATCAAACTCAACAACATGTCGCCATCAAATGCTTGTGGGTTCACAGTAATATCAGCCAATGATGTTGTTGCTTCTTCAGCAGGAGCTACATCACCAATCAACTTAAGTGCATCAATTAATCCAATAATTTCAATGTGCAGTAAATCATATGTATTTCTATATGCCGTTGATGGGATACCATAATCATAACCGCCTCTTACGTCTGTTACAGATGCAATCATTGGTGTAGATAGGATATGATCAATAATTGGTGAATAACCAGCTGGGTAGTTAACTGGATCAGCAGTACCAATTGCAGCAACCTGATCGATTTCAGCAAATGTAATATCAGCCATACCAATTGCACCAGCTCC
>Ga0209211_10001689_pt1 | contig 40763 bp, 33 predicted proteins | sample RifGroA2_FD_183992 | JGI IMG/M metagenome (GOLD analysis project Ga0209211, IMG submission 183992) | Groundwater microbial communities from Rifle, Colorado, USA - Groundwater A2 (SPAdes) (version 2) | ecosystem: Environmental > Aquatic > Deep subsurface > Groundwater | place: Rifle, Colorado...
TGCAAAAAATTTAGAGCAGGTTAAAGAGTTCGCTAATGCAATATTAGGAATGACTTTGGTTACTCACCAAACTGGTCCTGCTGGAAAAGTTGTTCACAAAATTTTAATTGAACAGGGAATATATTATCCCGGCGAAAGTCCAGTTAAAGAATTTTATATGAGTGTGTTATTAAACCGTGTAACATGCCGTAACATTATTATGTATTCGACCGAAGGCGGAATGAATATCGAAGAAGTTGCAGCAAAAACACCTCATCTTATTTTTAAAGAAGAAATAGATTCACTTACAGGTGTTGCCGATTTTCAGGCACGAAAAATTGCTTTTAATCTCGGTTTATCGGGTAAAGCGTTTAAAGAAATGTTGAAATTCGTTCCTGCATTATATACAGCTTTTGTAAATGCCGACGCCTCGCTATTTGAAATAAATCCTGTATTTAAAACTTCCGATGACCGCATTTTTGCTGCCGACGCAAAAGTTGTTATTGACGATAGTGCGTTATTTCGTCATCCCGATTTTAATGAAATGCGCGATTTAACCGAAGAAAATCCTGTAGAAATTGAAGCAGGAAAATATGATTTGAATTTTGTGAAACTCGAAGGTAATGTTGGTTGTATGGTTAACGGTGCCGGTTTGGCAATGGCAACAATGGATATTATTAAACTTTCGGGTGGCGACCCTGCAAACTTCCTCGATGTAGGCGGTGGTGCAAATGCAGAAACTGTTGAAGCCGGGTTTAGAATTATTTTAAAAGACACAGCCGTAAAAGCTATTCTTATTAATATTTTTGGTGGAATTGTTAGATGCGACCGCGTAGCAAAAGGTGTTGTAGAAGCTTACAAATCAATTGGAAATATTCCTGTTCCTGTTATTGTTCGTTTACAGGGCACCAATGCTGTTGAAGCTAAACAAATGATTGACGAATCGGGACTTAAAGTTTATTCTGCAATAACTTTACAAGAAGCTGCCGAAAAACTTAAAGAATTAGTATAAAACATTGGGTTTTTGGTTTATAGTTTCGGATTTCAAGTTTCGGATTTCGGGTTTTTTAACAACCTCCAACTATACAGCAAACGGGATAAATTTCCGCATTTTATTTCGCACAAGCGGGACAAAAAAGGTATAGAGGTATAAGATATAAAGGCATAAGGAAGAGCGGGTTATACCCTATACCTTTATACCCTTAAACTCAAATGTAATAATTTAAACCGTTCAAAGTATAATATGGTTGGCATACGAATTGCTTTTTCAACACTCATGCAAAAGAAATTTACTTTAATATTTTTCTTCTTAATATCTGATTTGTTATATGCCCAAGAACAAGTGCAACAACCTGTTAATGGTTTTTTAGTTTACACAAAAGTTATTAATGGCGATACTTTACCTTTTATTAATTTACGTGAAATAATTGTACTCCCTCCACACGAATTTCATTCAAAACGCGATCTTCAAAAATATGCAAAGCTTGTAAAAAACGTTAAAAAAGTTTTACCTTATGCTAAAATTGTTCGGACTAAACTTTTAATTATTCAAAATGAGTTAGAAAAACTTCCAACCGAAAGTTTAAAAAGGGAGTATATTAGACGAGCCGAAAAAATTCTTAAAGATGATTTTCAAGACGAGATTACAAATCTTACTATGACGCAAGGAAGAATTCTAATAAAACTTATTGACCGTGAAACAGGAAATACTTCTTATGCTCTTATTAAAGAATTAAAAGGAGCGTTTAATGCTTTTTTATATCAATCAATTGCCCGGTTATTTGGTGAAAATTTAAAAGACGAATACGACCCCAAAGGCGACGATAAACTTGTAGAGGAAATTGTTATTAGAATTGAAAATGGTGAATATTAAAAAAAATCGCCACAGATTACATAAATTTTATAGATTAAAGCAGTATTCTAAAGTGTGTGAACTTAAAAAAAGTTTTTAGTTTAGAGTTTTTAGTTTATTGTCATACAGTTGTCATACATAGTCATACAGTTGTTTAACGCTAACTGCCTACTGCTGACAGTGGACTGCCTACTGTTTACTGTTTTTTCTCAATCTTGTCTTCCCAATCTTATCAATCTTGTTTTATCAATCCTTTCAATCTTGTCTTCCCAATCTTATCAATCTTGTTTTACCAATCCTTTCAATCTTGTCTTCCCAATCTTATCAATCTTGTTTTACCAATCCTTTCAATCTTGTCTTCCCAAACTTATCAATCTTGTTTTATCAACCCTTTCAATCTTGTCTTCCCAATCTTATCAATCTTGTTTTATCAATCCTTTCAATCTTGTCTTCCCAAACTTATCAATCTTGTTTTATCAATCCTTTCAATCTTGTCTTCCCAAACTTATCAATCTTGTTTTATCAATCTTTCTCAATAACTCATGTTACGCAAGTAAAAAATTTGTCTCGCAAAGCCGTTTACCCCGTTAGATAATTGCTCTTTATATAGTTCGCTCTTTTTTTTAACTATTTAACGGGGCAGGGTTCGCAAAGTTAAAAAAAAATAATTTACCCCATTAGATAAAAACTTATGGAGAGGATTATTTTTATTTATAAGCAAATATCTAACGAGGTGAATTATTTTTTCTTGGCGTACTTAGCGCCGGAGTTTATGCTGACGAAGGAAGTACGAGAAATAATCATTGTGAGAAACTCTTTTACGTAACATCAGATAGTAATTATCTAACGGGGTAAATAATTTATATTTACTTTTGTTGCTGAGTAATTACTATAATTTTAAAAGATGTTTTTTATTCTTTCAAAAATATTGCAATTTGTTATTTCGCCAATTGTTTGGTTGTTTTGTCTTTTAATATGGTCGTTATTAACAAAAAAACCTAAGCGTCGCCGAAATTTACTTTTAACTTCAGTTTTACTATTATACTTGTTTTCAAATGCTTTTATTTTAGATGAGGTAATGAGAGTTTGGGAAATGCCACAATCAAAAATCGAAAATAATAACAAAGTTTACGATTATGCAATTGTTTTAGGTGGTTTAACTACTTATTACGATAAAAAAATTGACCAAATCGGTTTTAATCGCAGTGTTGATAGGTTAATGCAAGCTTTTAAATTGTATAAAACCGGAAAAGTTAAAAAAATTATTTTTACAGGTGGTGATGGTAGCATACTAAAAGAAATTGGTAGCGAAGGCGAATTATTGCAAAAGTATATTAATAAAACAGGAATAATTTTATCCAACGATTTTATTGTCGAAAATAATTCGCGAAACACTCACGAAAATGCTCAATTTGTTGCAAAATTATTTATATCGGATAGTTTAAAGGGCAATGTAATTATTATAACTTCAGCATTTCATATTAGGCGAGCTTTAGGATGCTTTAAAAAAGAAGGAATGGCAGTTGATTATTATGTTGCCGACCGCTATTCGGGTAAACGAAAGTATGTTCCCGATCATTTACTACTTCCACAAACCGATACATTTAATGAATGGAATATGCTATTACATGAGATGACAGGCTATGTGGTTTATAAAGCCCTGGGATACAGCGAGTAAAACAAAATCTCAAAAAATTATTTGAAAACGAATTTATTTTTCTTTCAAACATTTTTTTATAAAACAATCAAGCGCAGCAGTAATGGAAGGTGATTCGGGCGTAGGTGCCTGCACATCAATTTTTAAACCTGCATCTAATGCTGCTTTTGCAGTTGTTGGTCCGAATGTGGCTATGCAAAGCTCTTTTTGTTTAAAATCAGGAAAATTTTCGAATAACGATTTTATTCCTAAAGGACTGAAAAACACCACTATATCATACTCGCTTAAATTTACATTTTTCATGTCGCTGCTTACAGTTCTGTAAAAACAACCAATAGAATGTTTAATTTCCTGTTTACTAAGAATATGGGAAATATCTGAATTATAATTTTCGGTTAAAGGAATAAGATAATTATCTTCTTTGTGTTTTAAGATGTACTCCATTAAATCATTAATATTGCTGTTGCCATAAAATATTTTACGCTTACGGTAAACAACATATTTTTGCAAATAAAATGCTATTGATTCGGTTACACAAAAATACTTTATTGTATCGGGAATTGTAAATCTCATTTCTTCGTTAATTCTGAAAAAATGGTCAACTGCAATTCGGCTTGTAAAAATTAATGCAGTAAATTCAGGAATATTTATTTTTTGTTGCCTAAATTCTCTAACCGAAATTCCTTCAACATGAATAAATGGTTTAAAGTCAATCTTTAGATTGAATTTATTACACAAATCGAAATATGGCGATTTTTCGGTTTGCGGTTCAGGTTGAGAAATTAAAATCTTTCGTATTTTCAAAGCGATGCGATTTTAACGTACATTATACTGATATTTATACATTACCAAATTTTTTTATATAATAATATACATATATTAGTGGTAAAATTTCCAGCGTGCAAAAATACAAAAAAGAATAAAACAAAGAAAGTTTATTTTGAAAACTTAAAATAAATCCCCTGAATATTCTTAAAATAAACGAAATAGCAAACATTAAAAATCCGATGTATATAAGGATTTGAGCTATGTAATTTGTTACATAAGGAATTGCAAAAACAATTGGTAATATTATTATTCCTGCTGAACGTAAAAAAATATTACAATTACTTCTAAAATCAGCAATATATTTCTCCGTATTAAATAAAACACCTGATAACCAATATAATATATTCTTTGTTATAAAAAATACTGCAAAACCTATCAAGCAAATCAAAAATAATTTAAACCCCGAAAAATTTATTAAATTAATGTTATAAAAATTAATAATTTCAAAAATAAAAATTGCCGATGTGAAAATATATATTACAGTTAAAAATACTGATGCTTTTTGAAGTAAATTACTTTTTTCGGCAATAAGTTTACGGGCTGATTGTTGATTTATTGTTGATGCAAATGTCTGATTTATAGCTTTGTTATACGATATTTTTACCCACGTTAGGACAATTATCAATAAAATTAGTGTTATTAATAACCAATCGTAATTTCCTTTAAAGTAATTTTTAGAAGTATTAAAGTCGCTTTTTGGTGTTAAAGTTTTTACCGATTTATAATTTCCTCTGTTTAATTCAACATTTATTATTGGTTGGCAATGATTTATGTTAAATTGCATAATACTTTGTGAAATGCTGTTATTTGGAGAAGTTGCAATAATCGCAGGGTCAATTACCGAACGTGTTGTTGAATCGTGTTTAGTAATAATTGACTCACTTTTAAAAAAATGATTGTTTTGTAAAAAAAAATTATTATTAATAGACATCTTTCCAAATTTTTAATTGCCATGACCATTTATTGCCACGACCTGTCATCCTGAGCGAAGTCGAAGAGAGGTCGTGGGTTGAATTGTGATGAGGAGAAACGGCTTTAGCCAAAATATTTTTACAAAATCGGTGTAATTTCAAAATCTCATTATATTCCTGCATAAATATTTTCTTTGATGTATAGCATAATATTGTTTTGGCTAAAGCCATATTATTTATTTTAATATTCCACGACCTAAAGGTCGTGGCAATATATAGATTATTTTTAACCTAAAGGTCGTGGCAATAAACATATTAATTTTGCAACAATTTATTTGGAAAGATGTCTAATATATAAATTTAATATTTCCACCATGTTTAAATATTCTGCAAATTTCGGAATTTTTATTGTATATTTTTTATTTTATACTTTGCACGGGGTTCACCACGTTGGATAATCTGTTGGATAACGATATATGAACTTATAAAATATATCCCACGTGGTAAATTATTACATTTGGGTTTCAGATAAAGGGTAAAAAGGCAAAGGGTACAACCTGCAGAATCCAAGCCCCAAATTCCAAGCTCCAAATCTCAAGCCCAAAATTTGGTATTTGAGATTTTGGGCAACTTCTTCCATCTCCTTGGTTCGTGTCCTCACGAAACAAGAGGTTTTTTGATTTGTGGTAGGCAACCTCACCTAAATCCTCTCCAAAGGAGAGGACTTTAAAAGAGTGGGGTGTTTTGATAATTGTTATTTGTTCGATATTCAATATTCGTTATTTTTTTAGACACTGATTTGTTATTAGTTGAAAAGTTTAAAGTTTGAAGTTTTTGGATGTTGCGAGAAGATTGGTTCGTGAGGACACGAACCAAGGAATAAGAGTGGGGTGTTTTGATAATTGTTATTTGTTCGATATTCAATATTCGTTATTTTTTTTAGACACTGATTTACAAAATATTAAATAGGGTACAACCTGCAGAACCCAAGTTCCAAATACCAAGTTCCAAATACCAAACTCCAAATATCAAGCCCCAAGCCCCAAACTTGGTATTTGGTATTTGAGATTTTGGGCTATACCTTATACCTCTATACCTTAGTTTATATACATGAAATGCTATAATTGAGCCCTTTAGCAGTATAATATAAGGTAGTATTGAATTATTGGAATTACCAAATAATCTGCAACATGCAACATTTTTTGTTATTTAATTTCTTAATTCAAAAAAAACATGTAAGTTTGCCTAATAAATAATGCAAATGAAGTAGCAAGAAAATAATTATTTTATCAATAAAAATGAATATTATAGCGTATTTCAGTTGCAAAAATTAATAAAATTTAAAAAATAAACATAATGAAAAAAAATTACCTTTCTATTTTATTTGTATTAACATTCTCACAAATTTTTTCCCAAAATAACAGATGGGATAGTATATTTACCATTAACAACTCTGCTGATGATACCATATTTGCAACATCAGCAAACGGAAACAATATTTTTATTGGTGGCTCTTTCGATACTGTTGCAAATATTGCTGCAAGTAATGTTGCATATTATAACGGAACAGCTTGGGATTCAATGGGAACGGGTGTAAACGGCAATGTTTATACTATTGTAGCAAATGGTTCATCAGCAATTGTTGGCGGCAATTTTACTTTAGCAGGCGGCTTAACCGCAACAAACTTAGCTACCTGGAACGGGACTGTTTGGAGTGTTATTGGTACAGGTTGCAACGGAACAATCAGAGCATTAGAATCGCACAATCAATATTTATATGTTGGTGGCGACTTTACAACAATTGGTGGAATTTCTGCTAATCATATTGCTCGATATGATGGAACTATTTGGGAAGCTTTAGGAAGTGGAACAGATAGTTCGGTATTTGCAATTAATTATGGAAATACATTAACAGTTGGAGGTAACTTTACTAATGCCGGTGGCGTATTGTGTAATAATATTGCTAATTGGGATGGTTCTAACTGGTCGGCTTTGGCTGATGGTTTCGATGGTCCTGTTTATTCTATTGATGGCATTTCGGGACTTGGCGCACCAATAATAGCTGCAGGAAATTTTGTAAATTCCGGCTCTACATTAGTTAGATACATTTCGCTATGGAATGGCTCATCATGGACTACTACTTTAGGTGGAACTAATGGCATTGTTTATAGCATTAAACTTGTTGGAACATCAATTTTTGCCACAGGAAATTTTACTACTGCAGGTTCTCAAAATGTTAATAATATTGCCCAATGGGATGGCTCTAACTGGTTAACTCTTGGCGATGGGCTTAACAATACAGGATATTGCATTAATAACAATTATTACGATATAATTTGTGGCGGAATTTTTACAACTGCAGGATTAAATCAAAGTTATTATTTTGGGAGATATTACTCGCCACCTGTTATTAGCCAACAATCAACCAGTATGTTTAAATGCGAGGGTGAAAACGTATCAATTTTTGTGAGTTCTTATAGCGAATTGCCCCTTACTTTTCAATGGGAAAAAGACGGAACACCTATTGGTACAAATAATGATAGCATATTAATAAATTCAGTAACAACAGCAGATTCAGGCGTTTATATTTGTACAGTTACAAATTCGATTGGAAGTACAGTTAGTTTACCAATTACACTTACTGTTAATCAACCTCCACTGTATTCTGTAGTACCAAGTTCAATATTTTGTGCAGGAATTAATGATAGTATTACAGCAACATTATCAGGAAGTTTGCCAATTTCATATCAATGGTATAAAAATGCAATTTTAATTCCCGGAGAAACAAATGAAAATTTGAATTTTCTTCCTGCGGCACTTTCCGATAGCGGAAACTATTATTGTATAGCACAAAATATGTGTGGAGCAGATACTACAAATATTATAAAAGTATCAGTTTTTTCGTTGCCAAATGTTACATTTTCGGGATTGCAAAATGTGTATTGCGAAAACGCCATTTCTGATACATTAATTGGTATCCCTTCGGGTGGTATTTTTACAGGAAATGGCATTACAGATTCAATTTTTACACCAGACGGATTTTCCAACGAGCAAATAATTACATATACATATACCGATATTAATGGTTGTCCTAATTCTTTTAATGATACAACATTTATTAATTCTTTGCCTTATGTTTCGTTTACTGGTATAAATCCGAATTACTGCTTTAACGCACCAAATGATACTTTATCTGTAAATATTTTAGGTGGAGTTTTTAGCGGTGCTGGATTAACCGACAGTATATTCTCTCCATCGGTTGCGGGAGCCGGTAACCATTTTGTTTATTACGCTTATACCGACTTAAATGGTTGTGTAAATACAGTGAGTCAAACAACATTTATTTACAGTCCAACAATATTCACATATTTTGCTTTAGATACAACTTTTTGTGATGGCGATGCTGATTATACTTTTAGCCCTTATCCTAGTGGTGGTGTGTTTTCGGGTACAATAATTGCCGACAGCACTTTTTCGCCACAAATTGCAGGTTTAGGTATTCATAATGTTTTTTATACTTATTCCGATACTTATGGATGTTTAAATATTGATACAATAACTATGTCGGTTCATGCAATTCCTGTTGTACAAATTACTAATTTGAATACATTTTATTGTCAAAACGAAACTTCGGTAACACTTACTGGTAATCCATCGGGAGGAACTTTTACAGGAAACGGGATATTCAATAACATTTTAAACCCTTCATTACTTGCTATTGATACCTTTGATGTTTATTACGATTATACCGATGTGTATGGTTGTTATAGCTCTGATACTGCATCATACTCAACATTGGCTGTTGCGGATGTTTATTTTACCGGGCTTTCAAACTTTTATTGTCCTTATGATAACTCCGACACTTTAACGGGGAACCCGTCAGGCGGAACATTTTCGGGACAAGGAATTAGCGGAGATATTTTTTCTCCGGTAATTGCCGGAAGCGGTAGTTTTTATGTGTCATATTTTTACAATAATTTGAATGGTTGTATCTCATCCGATTCATCAAATGTAACAGTTGCAACTTTGCCTAATGTTCAGTTGCCACAAGATACAACAACTTGCTCGGGCGATTCTGTTATAATTAACTCAACTGGCGATATTGGAATATATTTGTGGAGTAATTTAGATACTACTCTTTCAATAGTAGTGGCACCAATTGTTACAACAAATTATTCGGTTACAGTTTTTGATGCAACATGTCACAATTCCGACACAATAACAATAAATGTTAATCCAAAACCTGACATTAATTTAGGGCAGGATACCTCGGCTTGCTTGCCTTTTAACCTTGATGCCGGCAGTGGTTATACATCATATTTATGGTCCGATGGAACAACAAATAGCAGTATTACAGTTAATTCAGAAGGTGGCTATATGCTTACTGTAACAAATAGTTTTAGTTGTTCAATAACCGATAGTGTTTATGTAAATGCTAATCCAGTACCAACTTTTAATTTAGGAAGCGATATAAACATGCAAACAACACAAACTATTATTGTTGGTGCCTCATCTTCATTTAGCAGTTATTTGTGGAATACAGGAAGCATTCAAAATTTTATAGTGATTTCGGGCGATACAGTTGGATTTGGAGTTCATAATTATTGGCTAACTGTTTTTAATGATTACGGCTGTACATATACCGATACTATTGTTGTAAATGTTACCAGCGTTGGTATTTCTGATATTTCAAAAACTGAAAATATTTTAATTTACCCTAACCCTGTTCAAGATAACTTGTTTATAAAATTGCCTGAAAATTTTTCGGAATCTGTAATTGTAACAATATATAACGAAAAAGGTAAAGAAATGTTTAAATCTGATAAACATATTGCAAATGAAATTAAAATTGATTTCATGCAGTATGCTAAAGGCGTTTATTTTGTAGCTATTGAAAGCAATAATAAAAAAGAAATAAACAAGATTATTAAAAATTAATAGTTGTTTTTAAATGTTTATAAATGATTAGTGTCGGATAAGGTGTGCTTATGCACTATTTATGCCCAATGCTAAAAGATGACAGAACATTATTAACTTTGCAACCAAAATAAAAGTGCGATGTCAGCACGATAAACACTGACAAAAATAAAATGAAAAAAAAAATCCTAATCCTTATTATCGTGTTTGCTTGCTGTAGCAAGGGAATATCGCAGCCCGATACAAACTTGTATCAAACAACTACTTCGCAGAATGTAGCCACGTGGTTAAAAAACTTACCGCTTCCTACTGGAGCAGGACACATTTCCGTTCTTGACCCTCAGATGGGCGCACTGCTCATCAGTCCAAATGGACGTAATTATGTGAACAACAACAGTATGGCTGCATACTATCTCTCTGGCATTTTGTTCAACACTGATTTGAATCTTGCAGGACAAGAACTCCGTAGTGATTTCAGAAATATGCAAAGGGCGGGCGTTTTCATGGCTCGCAGTCCTACCCTGATGCCATGGGGAGTTATTGAGCCGACACAGGGTAGTTCATATCACTATGAATTTGTCGACTCCACAGTGAAAATTGCTGGCATTTACGGAGTACCTATCGTGGGAACTGTTCTTCCTTATGCCGATTGGTCACAAACATGCAATCCGGTAAACTCCAACTGTCCTCTTTTTATCCAAGGAGATTTCTTTTTTCTTAACAACAATAAAACTGGACCAATTTGTTCTGCCGATACTACTTATTTTTATCAATTCGTTCAGAATCTTGTAGAACGTTATGATGGAGACGGAGTGAATGATATGCCTGGATTAACTCTTCCGATTACTATCTGGGAATTTGGCAATGAGCCTGAAACACCCTGCGGACAATATTCGGCAACTACTTATTCTACTGACCAGAATATTTTTAAAAGAGCAATGAAATCCGCTTGCCCATCGTGCAAGTTGATTAACGGAGGATATGCCGGATTTCTTCCCGATTCTGTCTTTTGGAATGATGTAATACTTAATAGTTATGCCGATTTAGACATAGGTAATATTCATTCCAACAACGGAAGAAATAAGTATCCTTTCAGTTTTACAAACATGCTTTACGGGCAGGCGCAGGTTTTTCAGCAGCAAATCAATCAACTGTCGCTTAACTGGAATATTTGGATGACCGAATGGGGTATTTATTGTGGCTCGCCGGGTGGTAGTTTGCCCACCCGCACAGAAGAGGAGCAGGCATCGCTTTATACAAAACTTTACTGCTGGTCGGCGGCAAATAATATTACCAATTATTTTTACGACCTTAAAGGACTCAATGACAGTATTGGCGGCTCTTCGGCATTGATACAGATACAGGGTCCCCCCAATGATACGCTTGCTGCACGATTATTTTTTTACACACAAAAACTTTACGAATATAAATTCAGGGATTATGATTCCGTGAAAGTAGTTCAGTTTGATACTTCCACAGCCTTTGCAACAGGAGACATCCGCTTTTACAAATCAGGAAACACGCATTATGTTCTTTGGGGATTAAGTTCGCTTCCTCCGGGATTAAGCGGAGTTAGAAACATGACAGACATTTACGGAAATGTAACCACTCAAAATGTTTCTTCTCTCACGCTCCCGCTTGGCTCAAAACCAATTATTATTGAAGACACGCTTGTAACAATTTCCGTGAATGAATTGTCTTTGCAAAATAAATTTTCTGTTTATCCAAATCCCTTTTCAGTTGAAACAACTTTGAAAATAAATAGAAATTTCAAAAACGCTACCTTGACAGTTTACAATTCCTTCGGGCAGGCAGTTAAGCAAATAGACAATCTCGCGGGACAGACAATCATTTTCAACCGAGACAATTTACCAAGCGGACTGCATTTCATTCGGTTGACACAAGAGAATAAAGTAATCGCTACTGACAAAATAATAATCACGGACTGACAACAGCACAGGGCATAATCGAGTAGACTGCCCCACCAGCCAATGCTGATGAGGAGAGTAAAAGGTGTTCCCCGCATGCGAGGCAAGCTGTGAGAGCGTGGAGTTTACAATGAGTTTTACTAATGTGCTAAGTTCTACGTTATTCTCGTATTTCAGTTTCAATAAAGTCGTCAATTATTATTTTATCACCTTTCTCGGCTTGTGGAAATAGCATTATAATATCAATTTTACGTCCAGTTTTAAGATGATATGTGAATTTTTTTGCTTTTATTGAAGTCATAAAATATTTTCTTGAAGTATAAATTGCAAATAACCCAACCTTTTGTCCACTACCTTTTTTTATTAGCTTGATATTGTCAAAATTTGTTTTAAAACTTAACGAACACCCTTTTTTAATATTAAAAGTTAACCATACTCCAGTTAAATTTTTTAAACTATCTATATGCTCACATTTATCTTCTTTCCATTCACTGTGAATTGCAAAAACCCTATCCGCTAAATATATTGAGTCTGGAATCACGCAAAAACTATTTGGGTTCCAAATTTTACATTCAATTTCTGTTTTATTCTGTGCTAAAGTCAAAAATGACATTAATATCACGAATAAAATAATGCACGTTGTTTTCATAATTGTGAATTTTAAATTTTTATTATAATTGTTAAACACAAATCCAATTGGTTACAGGCAATCAAAATATTAATATTTTCTTAGAAAGAATCTTCATAAAAAAACAATAACAGATTTAAAAATAAAATAATGAATTTTTAATTAAATACCATTAATCGTTAACATATTAAAATCATGTATTAATCAGTTGATAAAGTTGATTAATTCCTTCAGCATCTTCGAGAAGTACAAGTTTAATCTGAGGAATGCCAAGATTAGAAATTTCATTGAATAATATTGGATTAACGATTCCGATTTTACCATCCCAGGTTAAAATCCACATAATGTTTTTTGAACCCTTTTTATATCTCACATTTTCACCTTCGGCATAAGCACCTAAAAGATTTTTTGATTTATCGGCAATATAAAGCATTTTATATTTTATATTTTTCCCAATATTATCTACAAACTGCGGTGTAAAAGTATTTGGGAATTGAGGTAAAGGATAGTCACAATTATATATTCCTAAACTTGTTATAGAAACCGAACGAATAGAAGAAGGTAAAAATCCTTTTTTGCCGACAATTTCATTTACCATTCCCTGAGTGCTAAACAATGCTTGCTTATTGCGAATATTTTGCTCGTTATTTGCTTTATTTTTATTTAATTCTTTCTGGTAAATGTTAATGGCTTGCTGATAATTTTTGTTTTCGAACACAGGTATAACTTTTAAATGAACAGAAGTGTCTTTTCTTGTTAGATATAAGTTATAAAGTCCCTTTTGACTTGAAGGTTTAAGGTTAATTTGTTCCCATCTGACTGAATATAACATTTTATCGTATTTATTTCCTCGGTCATCAATCTGAAATAAGATGTTACTATACTTTGCAAATTCAGGAAATTTCTCTTTATTAATATCAATCTTGAACAAGTATTTGTCTTTTGTTGCAAGAACAGGAATAATAGGTTCTATTATTTTAACTTGGTTGTCGTTATATTCATCGCTTATTTTATCCTCAACATATTCTATTATTACTGTATTGGTTTTTGGAAATACCGCAACTTCTTCATTGTTAGTAATTGAATTGCTTGCAGTAATGAAATTATCATTTAAAGTGTTTTCTGTTAAGGGTAATTTATTATATTGTTTTATTTTATCTTTCCCAACATAATCCCATTTCCCTTTTGTTGTATCGAAAGCATAAAAATTAAAGCGACTTTCATTATTCTCAGAAAGCATGTCAATATCAATTGCTTTGTTGTTTGCAAGTAACAAATTCATACCATCTTTTTCGGCACTAATTTCGAACATCCCGGCAGATTCAAAAAGGTATTCAGTTTTACAGGAATCGTAATTCATTGGTATTCCAGCCCTGAAAAAGTCAACAGGATTCCGAAATTCGCGAAACTTTATTTTTACAGGTGGAGCAATTGTATTTCCAGCCGAATTTACAAAAGCATTTTCAGGTATATGAAGAATTGTTCCTGATTGTGTAACAATATCCACTTTATTATTATTCCCCAGAGTATAATATTCCCATGGTATATCTTTATCCTTTATTGGAGGACTTACTTTTATTACAGTATCAGTGGTGAAGGCAGATGTAATATTTGTTATAGCATTGTTCTTTATGTTATTCTGATGAAGAATAATTGTAACAATGGCAGCAATTATTATTACTGATGAGCTACCAGCTATAAATTTAGCAGATTTAAAAAATGGTTTACCTGTTTTTACCATTTTTAATACATTATCGAAATTTTTATGCTTAAAGATGTTTTCATCCGGCATTTCAGGTGCATTGAGTTTAATTTTAATTTTTTCCATGACTTACATTAAATTAGTTTTGATTTCATTTTCTGAATAACCCTGTGCAGTCTTACTTTGGCATTGCCTTCAGAAATATTTAATATTTCAGCAATTTCCTTGTGTGGTCTGTTCTCAAAATACCTCATTTCAACTATCTCAAGTTCTTCCGGCTCAATTTTCATTAATGTCTGCATCATAATGGCAATTTGTTCTTCTTTCTCTTCTATGCCTGTTTCTTCTGCAATTAACATTAGCTGTTCGGTCTGAACATAAACAGTTCGCTTTACCCGACTACTACGCATCTCCATATTTATTTCATTACGTGCAATCCGGAAAAGCCATGAAGAAAACGGTAAACCTTTAAACCCGTATCCTTTAAGGTTCTTCATAGCTTTATAAAAAACCTGTTGGGTTAAATCGGCAGTGAGTTCTTCCGAATCAATACGTTTAAGAATGAAACGAAAGATCTGTAAATAATAACGGTCATAGAGAATAGAAAATTTTAATAAGTCTTTTTGTGCATCTCTAATCTCATCAGATTCAATCATGATTTGCCCGGGTGTTACGTGATATGAACTGATAGTTTTTTCCATTTTTTAGGGTTATTTCTGAACTAATAATGTAAAGAGTTCATAAAAGTTACAATATTTTTAATTTTTATAGTCCAATTAGTTCCATTATCTGTCCAACAGTGCAAAGACTCTTAGGAATAATTTGCACCATCAAACTTATTTTACTGCTTTGTTGTGAATTTTTATTTATTAGTTGGTCAGGTTGTACAATACCAATGTCACCATTTCTTAATACAGCTACAATACGTATATTTTCGCGGTTGCATAGCATAAGTATTTGTTGTCCCAGTCCAATGGTTCCAGGAACCGAATAAAAAAAGTTGTTTTCTTTATCAATTACAAATACTGATATAACCGGGAGGTTATTTTTAGCTTTATCTTCAAATGAAACATTGATTATATCAGTACAATTATTCTGACCAATCCAATCACTTTGGTTAAGTAATTCGAATTGATTTAGAATAAGACTGCGTTTTAAATTCGATTCGTCGGCAGTAGCAGCATAAAGTGTTTTCTTTTCATGTGCAATTACTTTATCATAGTATTTAAGCCACTCTTCAGGTGTCATCTTTTTTTCTTCCGGGCTCATATACATATCTCTGAAAGCAGTCCATAATCTTTCTTTGTTTTTTTTGTAGTTTTTATCTACAATCATTTTATTACTGAATAAATTTTTATGAAAACGTTTTCTTCTCCTGTCCAAAGCTTTACAATAACTGGCATATAATCTTGGAAATTTTTGCTGAAAGGTTTCTCGTGAAACAGTAGAACTTAAATTTGCCGGTGTAGCTGTAAATTGTTTAAAGCTATTCATGTCTTTCAGTTCAATGGTAAATAATTTATTTGCATCATCGTAGTAAAACCGTATGTCTCTCCAATATTTTTGTTGCTTTCTTCCTGATTTAATATATATTTTCTTGAATTTTTTTAATGACAATTCACCCGAATAAATCCATGGTACTTTATTAAAAGCATTTACTTCTATATTTTGTTCACCAACATTAAATTTAAACCAGATTTCTTTCTTGGATTGTGGTTTAACAAGTTCAATATTTAAGTAGTTGTATGTTTCTGAATTTTGTTGTAATTGATTTCTGTTTATTTTAGTAATGTTACAATAATTTGTATCACTATATCTTTCATCGAATAATAGAGAATCAAACTCGACCTTTAGTAATTGATTTTTTAAAAGAGCAGGATAATGTAAATATGCAGTTGATAAAGCTGCATAATCCGATTGTTCTAACTGAAAAATCCCATAATTAGAATCATTTGTTACAGATATCTTACTGTTAATTTTAATATCTGGTATATTAAGACTATTATCCGATTTCAAAGTGTTATTACTTCCCTTGTTTGATGTTACAGATACATTTGTTTCTTTGATTCTACAATTTGGAAAGATTGTCTTTATTCGATTCATTTCATCAGCAGTAAGTCCTATGTCAAGGGATATATATTTTATATCCAGCCCTTTCATTTTTTCTGTAGTTGTAATTGGATCAACCAGATTATTGCCTTCCAATCTGATTTGAATAAGACTGCTCATTCCTGCAATGCTATCTGGCAAATCTGTTAAGTAATTATTACTTAAGTCAAGAACCTTAATCTGTTTTAATAATCCGATATTATCAGGCAGTTCTGTAATGTCATTTACTGGCAGGGCTAATTCAGTAAGTGAAAGTGATAGTTTAAGTGTTTCTACAGTTTCACTTAAAAGGAGATTTTCATTATTGGTAATTCTGAAGGTTTTAAGTTTTTGTAAATTGTTGATTTCTTCGGGAATTTCACGAATATCATTTCCTTCCATCTCAATGTATGTTAATGATGGTAGTTTAGATAAATTTTTAAATAAAAGCCGGAAGTTTACTTTGGGACAGTCAGAAATAATAATTGAATCAATTCCTTTTAGGTTATAAAATGCAGGAGGAAAATCTTTTTGTTCAAAATTAACAATAGTCAATGAATGAAGTTTAGTAAAAGACCCGATTTTTTCATTAAAAACAGATTCTTCTTCAATATTAAAATCAACATATAAGCTTTTAACAAGTCCTGAATCGGCAATAGCTTCATCCAGATTATTATAAAAGCCATATTTAATACGTTGCCCATAGTTCAACAGTACAATAGAAAGAAAAAATAGTATTAATGTGAGTTTCAAATTCAAAATACCTATTTTTTTATATAATGCTTAAGAATGAAAAAGTTACAGAAAAAAAATAAAATCTTAATTTGATTGTTATAAGATATTTTGTAAAAATACCTAAAATATACTTAAACGGATTGAGTTTGCGAAAAAAATATTGAAAAGGCGAAGGAATGAAACGGAAAAATGGAGAAACGGAGATGAAGTGAAACGGAGAACTAACTTCGATTCCCCGATTCCCCGATTCTCTTCTCCGGTTCAGTAAAATATTTTTACAAATCCCGAAAAATCGGAACAAGCTCTGATTTCATTCAGTATAAAAGGAATAATGGCAAGGAGTCAAAAAACGAAAAACTCAACAAAAAAAGATATCCATCTATTAATCAGATGGATACCAACTACTTAAGCGGTGCGGACGGGACTCGAACCCGCGACCCTCGGCGTGACAGGCCGATATTCTAACCAACTGAACTACCGCACCCTTTTATTTAAGAGAATGCAAAATTAGATAAAAAAACTTGTTTAAACAAAATGTTCTTTTATTTTATTTCGAAAAGAATGAAAAATGGACACTCCCATATTGTCTAACTTCATTAAAATATGCATGTTCGGAGAAATTGTATTTTTTTGAATGTTCTAAAATTAATATTCCATTCGGCAATAAAACTTCGTTTTTGTAAATGATATCGGGTATTTGTTCTATTCCGGCAATATCATAAGGTGGGTCGCAAAAAATAATATCAAAATTTAATTTTGTTTTTTTTAAGTAATAAAAAGCATTTGCATGGACAACTTTTATATTCAAGTTTAATTTCTTGCTTTCATTACGAATAAATGCAACATGTCTCGAATTAATTTCAATAGCAATTACCAATTTTGCACCACGCGAAGCAAATTCATAGCTAATGCTACCTGTGCCACTAAAAACATCGAGTGCTAAAATATTTTCAAAGTCAATTTTATTATTTAATATGTTAAATAAACTCTCTTTAGCAAAATCGGTTGTGGGACGAGCTTTTAAATCTTTTGGAGGAATTATTTTCCGTCCTTTGTTAGTACCGCTTATTATCCTCATAAGGCATTATAAAAAGGTTAGAAAAATGATGCTGAGGGATTTCGTTAAATCTATAACTATAAATATATTGAGTATTTGATTTAGAATATTGAATTTTCTTAAAAAATTGTTCAGCTTTTGAAATTCGGCTGTCATTCTTCTTTGTAATTCCTGAAAAAATAATTGGAACTTTTTCTTTGTCAAACTTAAATAATTCGAATAAATAATTCAAATAATAACAAAAGTCATCGTCGTTTTGATATTGGAATACATTAAAAAGTTGAAGTTCATTATTTTTAATTGCAACGATTTCAATAAATTTATGCAATACACAAACAAACAAGCTATTAATAATATTTTTTTGTAAACTGACAATTTGAGCTTCTTTTAAAATTGAAATTGCATGTGGGTAAAGTGTTTTATATTTAATAGTTGCAAGCAAATCATTAATTTCTTTAGAAATACTATAATTTATTATTGTATCGAAAGATGATTTGCAGAAAAAACTTTTAGAATTATTTTCGTTAAAATTAAAATTAGCGTAATCGTTGTTTTTATCCTGATTTGAGAATGACGACGGAATAATTACAATGTTATTGGTAAAAACAAAAATTCTAAAATCATCAAAATTCGATTTTAAAATTTCATTATCAGATATTAGAGGTTTTAATACATCATTAAAATTTTCAGAATTTTCTAATTGATAATGATTTAACAAGATATGTTTTTTCCTAACAGAATCAAAAATTGTAAACGAAAAACTATCGAATAAAATCTGAAGTGTAATTTTATAATGCTCAGAGTTTAGTAAATTAAATGTTTCGTCTATGAGCGAAATTTGTTGCATATTTTATTTTACTCAAAAATTTAATTTGAGTCTGTCCATAAAGTCAAAGATTTTCAAAAATGAAAGCCCAAAACCTCAAGACCCAAGTCTCAAATCTCAAGCCCCAAACTTGGAATTTGGGATTTGGAATTTGGAGCTTTATACTATTATTACGATATTATAGACAGACACTAATTACTTACTACGAACATTTTTTTGTTATAAAATATAATTTTTACTTTCATCGCAAAGTTAATTTTTTTTGAAAAATATTCTACTTTCGTAAATAATTATTTATGCTTTCTAAACATATTAACAATATTATTGTCCGAAATATTGGTTACGAGCCTACAAACGACCAATCGAAAGTTGTTGATATTTTAAGTAAATTTATTTTACCAATGTCCGAAAATCAAATTCTTATTGTTGATGGACATGCAGGTACAGGTAAAACAACTTTAATTAAAGCATTAGTTTTTTCGCTCGAAGAAATGAAAATTTCTTACGAATTAATGGCTCCAACTGGTAGAGCGGCTAAAGTAATTTCTAATTATTGTAACAGACCTGCATTTACAATACATAAAAAAATTTATCGCAAAAAAGATAAATCATTGGGCTTTGGCAGCTTTGTTTTAAATTTTAATACTCGTAATAATGCAATTTTTATTGTTGATGAAGCATCAATGATTTCAAATCAGACTTATGAAAACTCTAATTTTGGCTCTGGAAATTTATTAAACGATTTAATTAGTTTCGTATTTAGTAAACCTAATTGTAAACTAATTTTAATTGGCGACACTGCACAATTACCTCCTGTTGGTACAATATTAAGTCCGGCATTAAATATTAAAGAAGTAGAAAGTTTTTCTTATAACACCATAAAAGTATCTTTGAAACAAGTAGTTAGGCAAGAAGAAAATTCGGGGATTTTAAAAAATGCTACAAGTATTCGTAACAATATTGAAAATAAAAATAATAATCTAAATATAATTGAATATATTGATGTTGAGAGAATTACTGGTGTTGATTTAATTGAAAAATTAAATGAATCGTACGATAAAAAAGGAATTCAGGAAAGTATAGTTATTTGCAGAACAAATAAGCAAGCAAACCAATATAATCAAGGTATAAGAAATAGAATATTGTATCGCGAAGAAGAAATCTCGCAAGGCGATTTATTAATGGTAGTAAAAAACAGTTATAATTGGCTGCCCGAAAATTCGCCAACAAGTTTTATAGCAAATGGCGATATTATAAAAATATGCAGAATTCACAAGTTCGAAGAAATGCATGGCTTTCGGTTTTGCGAGGCAACAATAAAACTGATTGATTTTTCGGATTTTGAAATAAGAGTTTATTTGATGTTGGATTCGATAAGTGCCGAAGGACCAACTATTTCTAAAGAGCAAGCTAACAATTTGTACAATAGTGTTTTAAACGATTATTCTGATGAAAAATCTTTTGCAAAACGTTACGAAAAATTAAAAAACGACAAATATTTTAATGCACTTCAGGTAAAATTTGCTTATGCAATAACATGTCACAAAGCACAAGGTGGTCAATGGGAACATGTATATCTCGACTCAAGTTTTTTCTCAAATATGCAAATTGACATAGAATATTTACGATGGCTATATACTGCATTTACACGAAGCTCTAAAAATATTTTTTTAGTTAACTTTCCCGACAATTTTTTCAAAACAGATAAAAATTAAATATAAATATGTTTGAGCATTGCTTTTTAAATACAAGCCACAGATTACACAAACATCACAGATTATTACCGATAGGTATTGGTAAAAAAATTACCATTAGTAGTTTAAAATCTGCGAAAATTTGTGTAATCTGTGGCAAGATAAACTATATAACAATTAAGTAGTTACAAAAATTAAATTTAATATTATGCGTATTGTTTTTATGGGTACCCCCCAGTTTGCAGTTGAATCGTTAAAAGAATTAATTAATTCCGGAAACGATATTTGTGCTATTATTACAAGTCCTGATAAACCAGCAGGAAGAGGTTTAAAACTCAAAGAAAGTGAAGTTAAACAATTTGCAAATAATATAAACATTCCTGTTTTACAGCCAATTAGCTTAAAAGATAACAATTTTATTGAACAATTAAAAAGTTTCGATGCAGATATATTTGTGGTTGTGGCATTTAGGATGTTACCCGAAACTGTTTGGCAAATTCCTCCTAAAGGAACAATAAACCTGCATGCTTCATTGTTACCGAATTACAGAGGTGCTGCACCAATAAATTGGGCGATTATTAACGGCGAAAAAATAACAGGCGTAACAACATTTTTCATCGAAAAGGAAATTGATACAGGCAATATTCTTGATTTTGAAGAAGTAGAAATTTTAGAAAAAGATAATGCCGGAAACCTTCACGATAAATTAATGATTACAGGAGCTAAATTACTTACAAAAACAATTAACTCAATCGAAAACAGCAATGTAGAATCTATGTCTCAAAAGCAATTTATTATTTCTGAAAAAACTTTAAAAACTGCACCAAAATTATCTCGTGAAATATGTGAAATAAATTGGAATAACGATGTTAAAACAATCTACAATCTTATTCGTGGTTTAAGCCCCTATCCTGCTTCGTGGACTATTTTTGAAAATAAGTTAACAAAAGAAAATATTATTATAAAAATATATTCTGCTGAAATAATAGAAGGGGAACATAAATCTGAAATTGGAACAATTATTTCGGATAAAAAAAATCACTTGTATATTTCTGCAATAAACGGGTTAATAAGCATTATGGAAATTCAACCCGAAGGTCGAAAAAAAATGAATATCAAAGATTTTTTAATTGGGTTTAGAGAAATTGAAAATTGGAAAGTAAAAAGTAAAAAGTTATTGTTCAAAAAAGTTTCGAGTTCATAGCCATACAATAGTGAAACATGGTTATAATTTGTCATTCAATTGTTATTCAAAAGTTATTCTATATTTAATATTTTTGTGTTTTTACAATTAATTTCTATGTATTTCTATTTTTAAGTTCATTGTTAGAAACTGAAAGATTATTTTATTTTAATTGCGACTTCTGCATTAATTTGATTGTTACTATTTTTATCCCAAATTCTTGTTTTCCAACTATAAGTTCCACCTTTTATCATTGACTCTCCGGTTTCTAAAAAAACACCAATTCGTTCTTCTACTAGTTTTGAATCAAATCCTTTAGTATCATAATCTATAAAAGTATCGTCATTTCGAAATAACAAAGTACCTGTAGAATCGCTAATCAGCATTTATGCACCTATATATACTTTGTTGTTTTTTAAATTAAATCCTTTTGTTCCAATAAATTGCATTTCAACTGTTGAGTCTAATGTTACCAAATTATCATTTAAAGTATCATTCAATTGAATTAATAACACTTTATTATATTTTAATCCTTTTTCGGTATAATTAATTATTAACTTTTTATTAGCATTATTACAGCTTAATATAACAAATATTAAAAGAAAAAACTTTATAAAATTACTTGTTCTGAAATTTGTTATTATAATGTTACATCCATGGTCTATGGCTCACAGATCAAATGTGAATATAATCTGTACATTAATATAACATAACGCAGTTATCAATAAGATGCAAACACTCTATATTATTAACAAATTTAAAAATACTCAATGTTGTGAATTGTTTTTTATTTTAGCAATATTTCATAAAAATTATTTTTTTCTCTCGTTTAATCGCCTTATATTTGATTAAAATTTTAAAAAATGGGTTTTTAGACAGACTGACGTTATATCGCATTTTAAAATGATATACCGAAAAAAAATAGCATCCATAATTTTTGCTTTCCTTATTTCATCCTTTGCACATGGACAAGAGGAAAATATTTCATTCGGTGCAATTGTTTCTCCAGATATATATAATTATAAATTCAACGATAACGCTTTGTATTTTGTTGAACATAATTATAAAGTGAGGCATAATTATAGTGTAGGTTTGTGTCTTCGATATAACCTTAATGCAAAATTCGGAATAAAAAGCGCTTTATGTTATTCGACAAAAGGCTATATAGCCAATTATTACTGGATGGTGATGAATCCTAATGACCCAAGCGTTATAGAAAAATCTGAATTGAAAGCACCATGTCTGGATGTGCCAATAATGTTTTTATATAATTTTCTGCATCGAAAAATAATTTCAACATACATATCCGCAGGTGCAATAACCAGTTTTCTTTTAAGCGACAAAGAAATAACGACAATGGCTGATGGAACTGTTAAAAAAGAAAAATCAGGGTTCTTAAAGGGGGTCTATAAGCAAGATGCAACGAACATTTTATTTGCTGGAGAAATATTATTTGGAGCAAGTTTTAATCTTACTAAAAGCCTATTCATAACTATTGAACCTTATTTTCGATATGGAATTAATACGATTTATAGTAATGCATTAAATGCACATCCAACATCTTATGGGGCAGTAATAGGATTTAATTATAGAATGAAGTAAAACGCGATATAACAAGTCACAACGACAAAAACCTACTGATCCAGGTTTGCGGGCGAGAGAACTTTTTTCATCGAAATTTTTGCCAGTCAAATGTTTTTAAATTAAATTTACACCGGTCTGGCTTGCGAGCTGAATACCTCTGAATCCGGTTTCAGTAGCTGTGCCAATCCGTTACCATACCGCATTTTGGTATATCCTAAATGTTCTATACATTTGCGATTAAATTTGAAGAACCCTAAGGTATAATCTATAACCTGCCCCGATAGCGAAAAAATATCGGGAATTGTTTTATAAGAATGCAGGAATTAAATACTTTCGTGTGATTCGATTAAGTATTGTTTGTCAATAAAGTCAGTGTTTGATTCAGAACTTAGCAAAGTTTACCCTATTGAACTTGTTCTTTAGGGCGATCTCACGAATACCTTAAAAATATAAAAAAGGTATGAGTAAATCGGACATTATGGACAAACACTAAGTAGTGTTTGTCCATAAAGTCAAGAGTCTGGGGTATAAAGTTCGATGACAAGGCTTGCGAAGTTTTGAAAACCAAGGAGTTTACTAATGTAAATGACTGTTTTCAAAACGAGCATAACGAAAAAATCGGACATTATAGACAGACACTAAGTAGAATTTAGGCATAAAATATATGAATATTCTGTTAATAAATTTACCTTTTATATTTGAGAAAAAATCTGATATTATTTTGTCTCATTGTCTTGGCATTTTTCAAATCGCATCGTTTTTAAGAGAAAATAATTGTAAAGTTTCCGTATTGGATGCCCTTCAGGAAGGAATTGATAAATCAAAAAAGTACAAAAATAATTATTATCGGGTGGGATTAAGTGATGAGGAAATTATTGCAAAAATTTCTCCGGATACAGATTTAATTGGAATTTCAATCCCTTTTTCACATTTGGCAAAATTAGCACATGAGCTTATTGCTCAAATAAAAGCAAAATATAGCAGCATCCCCATAGCTATAGGTGGTGTATATCCGAGTTCTCAGCCCGAACTTGCAGTTACATCAAACGCTGACTTTATAATATTGGGAGAAGGTGAAGAACCTATGTTGGAACTTGTAAATTACTTATTAAAAAGAACTGAAAAATTACCTGATAGCATTATTCAAAGAAATTCAGATTTAAAAAAAATAAAAAATCATTTTACTAAAGATATTAATCGTTTCCCTTTGCCCGCTCGCGATTTAGTCGTTTTTAATAAATATCTTGCACGTTCTCCCCGAAATGTCCGGGGATGGAAAAGTGCCAGTATTATAACTTCAAAAGGATGTCCTTTTGATTGTGAGTTTTGTGCTGTTCATCCTGTATGTGGCTATAAGTGGCGACCTTTTTCAACCCAAAGAGTATTAGAAGAAATTAATTATCTGGTAGATAATTATCATGTTAACAATATCGAAATCGAAGACGATAACTTTACAATCAACCAACAACGTGTAGAAGAAATATTAAACGGGATTATTGAAATAAATAAAAACAAACAGTATTTATCATGGCAGGCATTAAATGGTTTGCGGATTGACACTTTAAATGAAGATTTAATAAAACTGTTTAAAGAATCGAATTGTCGTCATTTGAATATTGCATTGGAACATGGTGATGCAGATATGCTCAATATTATTCAGAAAAAATTGAATTTAGAAAAAGTGCTTGAGGTCGTTGGATTATTAAAAAAATACGAAATAGCATCACACGTGTTTACAATATATGGTTATCCGGGTGAGACTAAAGAACGGTTCGTTAATGCGTTAAATTTTTATTCCAAAATAAAAAAAATAGCACCCAATATTGTTTTTAAGTTCTTTATTGCCCAACCATACCCAAATACCCGATTGTTCCATAGATGTGTCAGGGATGGCTATTTGCCTCATGATTTATTTTCAGATGTGTCTAAAATAAGTAATTTTTCTACTGCCAATAAAATTTGGATAACAACTCCTGATTTTGATAAAGCAGAAATTATGAGACGTAGAAAAATATTACGAAAAACATTATTTACACCAAAAGAATATTTAATGCAGGTAGTTCGTGAAAAACTTCCTGATGTAATTGTAGATAAACTTTATTCGTTCTATCATAAATTAGCCAAAGGAAAAGTAAATGCTATATAGTATCTGTCCATAAAGTCAAAGATTTTCAAAAATGAAAGCCCAAAACCTCAAGCCCCAAGTCTCAAATCCCAAGCCCCAAACTTGGAATTTGGAATTTGGAATTTGGAGCTTTTTACTATATTATAGTTCAACATAGAAGTTCATAAGGCGGTTCATTATTTAAAATTGTTTAACAAGTGAAAAATGAAAAACAAAATCAAGATTTGAGTTGGCAACACCCTGGTGGCAAGCTTGTTGAACTCGGTGCCGACAAACTTTCCGATGCCGAATTACTTTCCATTATAATTGGCACTGGGACAAAAGGAAAATCTGCCGAACAAATTGCCAATGAAATTATTCGTAAATTTGGCGGATATAAAGGAATGACAAATCAGCCATTAGAAAATTTTTTAGAGTTTAAAGGTTTAGGAGATGTAAAAATTATCCGTATTGCTGCGGCTTTTGAAATTGCAAGAAGGATTGTAAAACAAGTTTTAGAAAAAAATGAGTAGGATAAAAAATAAAAAATCAAATTTGCCCGACGCTTTTGATTCCGAATCGCACAAAACCGAATGGACTTGTGCCGCTAAATTAGCCGGATGGATAAATGAAATCGCAAAAGAAAAAGATATTCCGATTGGAGTAGCAGAGGTTGAAACAAAAACAAAGGACAGTGGTAAACGTTCCGACATTATTATTTATAAAACTCCAAAAAATTTAGATGCCCTCTGTGTCATTGAATGTAAACAACCATTCTGGGATGTGTTCAATGAAGAATTAAAAGAAGATGCAAGAAACAAAGGTAACAAAAGAAAGGCTCCCTACTTTGCCACTTGTAATTTTAAAAAACTTATATGGTGGAATACAGAACGGGCAAACAATCCTGTGCTTACCGAAGAACAACAGATTCTTGAAAAATATAATTTTTCCGAAATTGAAAATCTTGACGAGATTGAAAATATCCGTTATCGTGAACCAATCTGCAGGGAACTGGGAAAATTTATTTCTAAACTTTATGCAGTTCACACAGGAAAAGAACCTGAACCCAAACAGGCAATAGATGAACACCTTATTGACCGCATTCATGAAAAAATTCGTGTACTTTCTTATTTCTATACTGATATCATTCGCGATAAATTTCACAAAGATGCCAATTTTGCCAAATCATTACAGAATTGGTTTTTTGAGCAGATGTGGGAATTTTCAGGACAGCAAAATGATTTTGATAAAGCCGCTCGTCAAACCGCTTATCTTCTTGTTAATAAAATTCTTTTCTATGATGTGCTTCAGTCAAAGCAACCAAAGGAACTTGATCCGTTAATAATTCCTGATAGTTTGATGAAGGGTTCAATGATGCAAAAAACATTGCAGTTGTATTTTGAAGAAGTGCTTAAAATTGATTACGAAACGCTTTATACCCATGATTTTATTGACAGCATTGCCTTCACGGATGATGATGATTTAGTAAAACAAATTAAAGAAATTATTTCCGTTCTCAATCGTTATAATTTCGGAACCCTCGGCTACGATATTCTCGGAAGGGTTTTTGAACGATTGATTCCGCCAGGTGAGCGCCACACTCTCGGACAATATTTTACCAGTGCCGATGTAGTTGATTTAATACTCCATTTCTGCTCGCAGAATGAAGATGACAAATTGCTTGACCCCTCGTGCGGTGCAGGAACTTTTCTGGTGCGTGGCTATCAACAAAAAAAACTGATGAATCAGTTTAAAAAGCATGAAGAAATTCTTGATAAGCTATGGGGAAATGATATTGCAAAATTTCCTGCTCATCTTTCCACGATTAATCTTGCCATTAAAGATTTAGGCGTGCTGAAAAATTATCCCAACATTTTGCAGAGTGATTTTTTTGCATTGCAAGTTGGACCACACGGATTCGACAATGATATTTGGAGAAAACGCAGAGCAAAAACTTTAGGTATTGATGAACGCGAAATTACTTACCCACGTTATTTTGATGCTATTGTTGGTAATCCGCCTTATACAAGACAGGAAGAAATTAAAGATACGGGAGTTGATAAACAACAACTCATTGCTAATGCTGTGATGTTCGGAAATAAAAAGATAGCCAACATCAGTAAGCGTGCAGGAATTCACGCATATTTTTTTGTGCATGGATGGAAATTTCTGAAAGAAGGCGGGCATTTCGGTTTTATTGTTTCCAACTCGTGGCTTGATGTTGATTATGGAAAGGGATTGCAGGAATTTTTTCTTCGTAATTATAAAATTGTTGCTATTATTGATTCAAAAGTGGAGCCATGGTTTGTCGATGCTGATGTAAACACCTGCATTGTGATTTTACAAAAATGTTCCGATGAAAAAGAACGGATGAATAATCTCGCCCGCTTTGTGCTTCTGAAAAAGCCATTGCGGAATTTTATTCCCGCTGCTGAAAACGAATGGGGCAAACAGGTGGAACGCAAAGATGAAATTGACAAACTCATTACTACTATTCTTTCGCACAGCAAATATTATGAGAACGATGACTTGCGAGTGTTTCCCGTTTTGCAAAAAGATTTATGGAAAGACGGAACAGAGGAAGAAATTATTATTCCAAACACTCTTCAAGAGCCGAAAGAAAAATACGGCAGTACTTATAAAGGAGCGAAGTGGGGTAAGTATTTAAGAGCACCTAAAATATTTTTTAAAATTTTGGAGAAAGGAAAAGACAAATTAATATTTCTAAAAAAAATTGCAGATGTACAAAGAGGATTCACAACAGGTGCTAATGAATTTTTCTATCTCACCGAAGAAGAAATTATAAAGCGAAAGATTGAAAAAGAATTTTGGATGCACAAAGATGAAAATGGAAAGTGGGTGCCGAATTATTTAATCTGTAGTGGTCGTGAAGCCAAGAGAATAAAAAATAAAGCGGAAAATTTTAAACATCGTGTTTTATTTATTGATAGAGATAGAAAGAAACTGAAAGGCAAAAATATTTTGCAGCATATTCTCAAAGGAGAAAAGGAATCTGTTAACGAAAAACCTACATTGCAAGTCAGAGAGAGATGGTATGAGTTGTCCAAAATAAAACCAGGCGACTATTTATTTTTTTATCAAATGGGAGAAAGATTTTTGGTTTTAGATAATTCGTCAAAAGTGTTTACTGATTGCAATTTGTTTAATATTTATATCAAAGATGAAAACAAAAAAGAGTTGATGGGGAGTATTCTAAATTCAACTTTATTCAGGTTATTACTTGAAATACAAGGAAGACAATTAACTGGTGCACTTACAGTAATTAAAGTTCAGGTTTACGAATTACTTTCTTGCAGGATAGTTAACCCAATGGCAATTTCTAAAAAGCAGGAAAAAAAATTACAATGCGTGTATAATAAAATCGCAAATAGAGAGATGGAATCCATCTTTGATGAAATTGGTGCCAACAATCCTTCCGAAGTTTCGCTTGATAAAATAAAATCTGACCGCAGAGAATTGGATAAAATCATTATGGGCGAAATACTGGGATTGAGCGATGAGGAGCAGTTGGAAGTATATCGTGCCGTAGTGGATTTGATAAAATCAAGAATTGACAAAACAAAAAGTGTTGAGAAAAAAACTAAATTTGTAGAGGGAATTGATGTGATGATGGCAAAGGTGGATGCAATAAATGAATTAAAAAAAAGAAATAAATAAATGGAACTTCTCGGAGAATATCACCGCGATAAAGTAATGTGTCTTCCCAAAAACAATCGCAAACAGATGGATTTACCATGCTGGCGCAATGATGTGGAAATTATTAATGAACTTTTTGGCTGGATATTAAAATGTGGCAAAGAAAAAATTGAGTGTCGCTCCGAAGACGAGGCGCGTTATATCCTAGCACTATGGAGTTTTGAATGGACGGATTTTTGGGTTCCAACAGATGATAAATACCTTGCTGAAATTCTTCCTCGCTTGCTTGTACTCAAAGAAGGACACGATGAAGTAGTAGAAGAAAAAACATTCTTTTATTCTAATCGTAAAATCCGTGAAGAAATTAAACGACAAATCTATCTTGGCGCTACACTCCGCGATGAGGACGAAAGTGAAGAAATGGAAAGTGAAAAATAAGATTTTTAAAATTATGACAGACATTAATACATTAACATCAATAGCGGCACAGGTTCGCCGCGACATAGTAAGAATGGTTCATGGCGCTGCTTCAGGTCATCCTGGCGGTTCGCTTGGTTGTGCCGATTTTTTAACAGCATTGTATTTCGATACAATAAAAATTGAACCGAAAAATTTTACAATGGATGCGATAAACGAAGATTTGTTTTTTCTTTCGAATGGTCATATTTCGCCTGTTTGGTATAGTATTTTAGCTCGTAGAGGATATTTTCCAATAAGCGAACTTTCAACATTTCGAAAATTAGGTACACGTTTGCAAGGCCACCCAACAAATGCAGAAGATTTACCAGGTGTTAGAATTTCAAGTGGTTCACTCGGGCAAGGTTTATCAGTTGCATGTGGTGCAGCTTTAGCAAAAAAAATGAATAATGATAATTGCTTGGTTTATAGTCTTCATGGAGATGGCGAGTTGCAGGAAGGACAAAATTGGGAAGCTGCAATGTTTGCCGCAGCAAAAGGAATTGATAATTTAATTTCAACTATCGATTTTAATGGGAAACAAATTGATGGACCAACCGATAAAGTGTTATCATTAGGAAATTTACATGCGAAATGGGAGAGTTTTGGTTGGCAAGTTCTTGAAATGAATGGTAACGATATGCAAAATGTAGTTGATATATTAAAAATCGCAAAAGAAAATACTGGAAAAGGAAAACCAATCGTTATTCTTATGAAAACAGAAATGGGTATGGGTGTCGATTTTATGATGGGAACACATAAATGGCATGGTAATTCACCTAACGATGAACAATGCCAAAAAGCTCTTGCTCAATTACCTGTAACAATTGGAGATTATTAAAATGAATTTTTAAAGAATAGAAATAATGGTTTTTATATTGCCACAGATTACACAAATATTCACAGAAAGAAATTAAGAAATTTATGTTTAAAGTTGAAGAACCTGAAATGTTTTATGCTAATAAAGAAGATTTTCTTCTTAAAGATGAAACATATAAAATTATTGGTTTTGCAATGGAGGTTCATAAAACTTTAGGAAAAGGATTTTTGGAAATTGTTTATAAAGATGCTCTTGAATTAGAATTTAAATGGGCTGGTATTCCTTACGTTAGAGAGCAACAATTTAAAATTAATTATAAAGGGACAATTCTAAAAAGATTTTATACAGCTGATTTTGTAACTTATAATAACATAATTATTGAGGTTAAATCGCAATTAGAAGTAATTGGAGAAAATTATAAACAAACGATTAACTATCTTGCAGTTTCAAAATTGAAAGTAGGATTAATTTTAAATTTTGGTGAAGATTCACTAAAATTTAAAAGAGTAATATTAACTTAATAATTAATTAGTGTAATCTGTGGCAAATAGTTTAAAATAACAAATCTCAAATGAGTTATATAAAAATAAATTTCATCTTTTTGATTTTGGCTTTTTGTACTAATATTTCTTTTGCTCAACAAGTAACTCAAACTGACCAAAATATTAAACTTACCCGAATACTTTTTGTGTTCGATGCCTCGCAGAGCATGCTTGCAAAATGGGAAACAGACAGCAAAATGAATATTGCTAAAAAAATGCTTAACACTTTGCTTGATAGTTTGGCTAAAGTTGATGATATCGAACTTGCTTTACGTGTATATGGACACCAGTATTCTGTGCCACCCCAACGTTGCGACGATACTCGTTTAGAAGTACCATTTTCAAAAAATAATGTAAATAAAATAAAAGGAACTATAAATAAACTTCAAGCTCAGGGTACAACTCCTATTGCAAAATCTTTAGAAAGCGCTGCACTCGATTTTCCAAAAAGTACAAAAAGCAGAAATATTATTATTTTAATTACTGACGGCATCGAAGCATGCGATGGTGACCCTTGTGCAGTTTCGCTTGCATTACAAAAACAAGGAATTATTTTAAAACCCTTTGTTATTGGTGTTGGGCTCGATTTAGAATTTAAAAAAACTTTTGAGTGTGTTGGACAATATTTCGATGCAGCAAATGAAACCCAATTTAAAGAAGTTTTGGGTATTGTTATTTCACAGGCACTTAATAATACAAGCATGCAAGTAAATTTGCTTGATAAAACAGGCAATCCTACTGAAACTGACGTTAATATGACTTTTTATGATCGCGAGTCGGGAAAAATAAAATATAATTTTATTCACACATTAAATAATCGAGGGGTTCCTGATACACTAATTTTAGATCCATTGCCCTCATATCGAATGGTTGCCCATACAATACCACCTGTTTTTATTGACAGTATAAAATTAACTCCCGGTAAACATACTGTAGTTGCAACTGATGCACCACAAGGTTATTTAATAGTAAAAGCTAATATTCAACAATATAAAGAACTCGATTTTATTGTTCGTCAGAAAGGCAAAATGCTTACTCTTAACATGCAAAATGTTAATTATACCGAAAAATATATTGTTGGCAGTTACGATATTGAAGTGTTAACATTGCCTCGATTACTAATAAATGATATTGATATTGCTCAAAGTCACACTACAACCGTTAGGATTCCAGACCCTGGAATGATAACTTTTATGACCGATGCACCAGGTTATGGAAGTGTTTTACTCGAAAAAGATAATAAATTAGAATGGGTTATAAACCTTGACATCGAATCAACAAAACAAACTTTTACATTATTGCCGGGTAATTATCAGGTTGTTTGGAGGGGCAAAAATGTTAAACGTTCAATGAATTCAATTACTAAATCATTTAAAATAGTTAGTGGAAGTTCTATCCCTTTGTATATTAAATAAACATTATGCAGAAATATATTGTAAAAGAAAAAAAAGATACCCGTTCCGGTTTTGGTGAAGGACTTTTAGAAGTAGGAAAAACGAATAAAAATGTTATCGCATTATGTGCCGATTTAACCGGCTCTTTAAAAATGGATGCTTTTGCTAAAGAATTTCCTGAAAGATTTATTCAATGCGGTATTGCTGAGGCAAATATGATTGGTGTTGCTGCTGGACTTACTATCGGCGGTAAAATTCCTTTTGTCGGTTCATTTGCTGCTTTTGCTACTGGCAGAGTTTACGACCAAATTCGCCAATGTGTGGCATATTCAAATAAAAACGTAAAAATTTGCGCATCACATGCAGGTATTACTTTAGGTGAAGATGGTGCCACTCACCAAATTATGGAAGATATTGGATTAATGAAAATGTTGCCTAATATGGTTGTAATTAATCCTTGCGATTTTAATCAAACAAAAGCTGCCACTATTGAAATTAGCAAATATGTTGGACCTGTTTATTTAAGGTTTGGACGACCATCAGTTCCTGTTTATACTCCTGCAAACCAAACTTTTGAAATTGGTAAGGCAATTGTTTTTGAAGAAGGAAAAGATGTTTCGATTTTTGCTACTGGTCATTTGTTATGGAAAGCACTCGAAGCAAAAGAAATGCTAGAAGAAAAAGGCATATCTGCTGAAGTTATTAATATTCATACAATTAAACCGTTAGATGAACAAGCAGTTTTAAAATCGGTATTAAAAACAAAATGCGTTGTTACTGCCGAAGAGCATTTTCGTAATGGTGGATTAGGTGATAGTATTGCCCAGTTTTTATCATTATATTTTCCTGTAAATATCGAAATGGTTGCGGTTAACGACAAATTTGGACAAAGTGGCAAACCCTACGATTTACTTGAACTTTATGGATTAAATGCTAAAGCAATTGTTGAAGCTTCAGAAAAAGTTATTGCTCGAAAAAATGCATAAGTAAAGAATGTTTCGAGTTTCGAGTTTCGAGTTTGGTGTTTACTTTGTAATAATACTTTGTTCATTGTTTCGGGTTTATAGTTTTGAGTTTAAACTCACATAAATCCTCTCCAAAGGATAGGATTTTAAAAAGGGTTTGTATCTTTTTGGAACTTGGAATTTGGTATTTTTAATTTGGGATTTGATTGTTTATTGTAATTTGTTATTTTATAATTGAATGGCAGAACGCGACGATAAAGAAATTTTAAATGATTTTGAAAACCCTTCATTGTCAAATGCAGCATTTAACGAAATTATTAATAAATATAAAGTAAGGTTATATTGGCATATTCGTAAACTTGTTATTAATCATAACGATGCCGATGATTTATTACAGAATACATTTATTAAGGCATGGAAAGGGCTTTCGAGTTTTCAGAAAGAATCGAAATTATATACATGGCTATACCGTATTGCTACTAACGAATGTTTAACTTTTTTACATCAAAAAAAGAAACGTTTATTTATAAATGTAGATGATGTAAATATAGATTTGGAGTCCGATGCATATTTTGACGGTAACAAAGCTCAACTCAAACTTCAGCAAGCAATTCAAACTTTGCCTGTTAAACAGAAATTAGTTTTTAATATGCGCTATTTCGATGAAATGCCTTACGAAGAAATGTCTAAAATATTAGGTACTTCGGAAAGTGCATTAAAAGCATCGTATCATTTTGCAATAAAAAAAATAGAAGAATTTTTAAAACACGATTAAACTTTTTTAACATTTAATTGTCAAAACAAACATGATTGAAGAAAACTTAAATAAAGAGCTTTTTAATAAAAACAATCCATTTAAAATACCTGAAGGATATTTTGAAGATTTTAATTCCAACTTGTTTCACAAAATTGAAAATGAATCGGAAATTGTTAAAGTAACATTTTGGCATTCATGGAAATATAAAGTTGCTGTTGCTGCTTCTATAGCAGTATTAGCAGTATTTAGTTTTAGTGTTTACCAATTTAATTATAAACAAAATTTAATAAATAAAAATATTGCTGTTGTTATTGATAATAATACCGAAACAGAACTTTCTTTTTTTGATGAAAATCATATAATTGACGAAATTGCAACTTCTGATATTGAGCAAAAAATTGAAGGTAATGATATTATTGATTTTTTAGTTAACGAGAATATTGACGAAAACGCTATAGCTGAAGCTTATTAAAATATATTTAAAATGAAAAAATTAAATTTATTGTTTATTGTTATTGTAACTTTTTATTACAATAGTTATGCACAGTGTGATGAAAATTGCAAGCGAATGGAACAAATAAAATCTCAAAAAGTTGCATTTATTACAAATAAACTTCAGCTTACTGTTGAAGAATCGCAACAATTTTGGCCTCTTTATAACGAAAAAAATAAAAAAGCAGAAGATTTAGACAAACAGGAAAAAATTGTTATGCGGAATTATAAAAAAAACAAAGAAAATCTCACTAGTAATGAACTCGAATTATTGTCCGATAAACTTATGGAAATTGAGCTAACTTGCGCAAAATTAGACGCTGAATATTATCAGAAATACAAAAAAGTTTTACCTGTAAATAAAATTTTAGAACTTAATGTAGCCGAACGTCAATTTAAACACGAATTATTAAAACAACTTAAAGGTTGTAATGTAGCAAAAGAATAAAATTCTTTACTAATCAGCATTACAAAAAATTATTTCAATACACCAATGCTAATTCCAGCAGTAGGTAATACACCTGAATAATCAATATTATTCCACTTTTTGTATTTTGTAAAATGAGATTCTCTGTAATATTTGCTTAGTCTCAAAACACCACCAATATGTATATCAATAGATAAAACATCAAAAACAGGAAAACTATACCCTAAAATAACACCGGCAGAACCTATATCTAAATTTTGCTTGATTTCATTTTCTTTTGTTACCCCAAGACTATCATTTATATAGTTCATCCCGAAAATTGTAATTTTTCTATACATCAGATATGGCGAAGCATATAAACCAAAAGGTGCTTTATATTTTGGATTTATTCTATGCAATAAATAGTTTCTTGTTTGTATTACAGCACCGTAACCTGTCATCATTTCTCCTGTATAGGGTATATAAGAACTGGTAATATCAGAATAAGAGTTTAACTCTTGTTTACTAAAATATTCTCCACCAAGACTATTTTTAGTAACATAAGTAGCGAAAGCGGTAAAATCAATAGAAAAATTATCTTTTATTGCTCGTTCAAAAGATAATTGAAGAGTTCCTTCAAAAATGCGGGTTGGACTAATTTTTATTAATGTTTTACAGGGTTTTATACTTTTTATTGAGTCTGTTGGCAGTTTTTGAGTAAAAGAATCAACTTTCTGTTTGTCAATCATTATATAAACATGTTTATAAATTGAATCAATATGTAAAAGAAAAATGGAGTCTATTCGGTTAAACTTCTGATTTAATTGATTTGGAGTAGATTCTAATAATTTTAATTTAGTTTCTAATAATTGGAGTTTTGTATCTAATAGTTGTGTTTTTAAATCTAATGTTTCAAGATTTTTTTTTATAGTGTCTTGTGCAGAAATTTTATTATTTATAAAAATAATAATAAATATTATAAGTACACTAAAGATTTTAAATATTTTTGTTTTCATAAGTAAATATTTGATTTTAATACAAAATTAATAAAATAAACGAGTAATTGTCATTTTTATTATTCGTTTTTCATTTTGTGATTATTAAAATGAACGATTTTCCAGTTTCATTTATAATTTTGGCATAGTATTTACTATTTTTGCTAAAATTATTTTATGAACAAGTTTATTATTCTGCACATTGTTTATTCTATTTTTTCTTTTACTTTATATGCTCAGGACGACTATTTTACTAATAATACATTTCGCTACGATAATTATATATACAAAGAAAATATTAAAACACCGTTAACTTACCGCGAGGGTTTTGAGTTATCGTATCCATTTGTAGAACTTAATAATACAGATACTATTACCTTTACTTTTGATGAAATCTCAGATAATATCGAAAATTATAATTATACTTTTATTCATTGCAATAGCAACTGGCAGCCATCTAATTTATCTGAAAATGAATTTATTGACGGATTTTATGAAAATCCTGTAACAAATTACAAACAATCTTTCAATACTTTATGCAATTATATTCATTATAAAATTTCGCTCCCAAATGAAAATATTAAATTAAAGTTATCGGGAAATTATTTGCTCTTTGTTTACGAAAATGGCGATAAAGAAAAACCCGTTTTAACCCGAAGATTTTATGTAGTAGAAACAAAAACCGAAATAGTTGCAAGCGTAAAACACGCTACTCAAATTGATTTAATGAAAAGCCATCAGGAAATTGATTTTACATTGCATAATGTTTTTACTTGTAACGACCCGTTTAGCGATATTAAAATTGTACTTAGCCAAAATGGACGTTTCGATAATGTAATTTCAAATTTGAAACCCCTGTTCATCAAAGATAACGAATTGATATACAACTATGAAGATGGAAATATTTTTCCTGCTACAAGTGAATTTAGAAATGTTGATGCTAAAAGTGTAAAATATCAAACCGAACACGTACAATATATTGAATACGAAAAACCATTTTATCACTTTTATTTATACCCCGACGAAAAACGAACATTTAAAGTTTACTTTCAATCTCAGGACATTAACGGCAAGTATCTTGTAAAAAACTCGTTAGGAATAAATAGTGAAATTGAAGCCGATTATTTATTCGTTACTTTCTCGTTACCTTTTGATGCACCAATGGTTGATGGAAATATTTATGTTTTTGGAGCTTTAAGCGATTGGCAGTGCAAAAAAGAAAATATGCTGAAATATAATTTCAAGAAAAAATCTTATGAACTTACACTATTTTTAAAACAAGGGTTTTATGATTATCAATATGCTTACATGAAAGATGGAATAAATGAAGCTGATGTAGGATTTATAGAAGGCAACCACTATCAAACCGAAAACGATTATTTAATTTTTGTTTACTGGCACGATATTACATCAAAATATGATAAACTTGTTGGTTTAAAGGTGATTAATTCAATTAATCCAAAGTAAATTTTAATAATTCCTGATTATTCGTTATTTTTGTATTATATTTTCTAAAAATAAAATTATGAACACATTAGAATTAAGAAGAAATTTTCATTTACTAATTGATAGCATTGATAATGAAAATATTTTGATTAAATTTTACGAATTAATTCTAAACAAAAAAAGTGAAAAAGAAAATGTTTTGTGGAATAATTTAACAAATGAACAAAGAAGGGAATTAAATCTTGCTTTTGAAGAATCTGAAGAATCGAAAAATTTAATCAGTAACGATGAATTGAAAAAAAAACATAAAAAATGGCTTTAAAAGTTTTTTGGACAATAAGAGCTGAATTAAATTTTAATAACATTATAGAATATTTACAAACAGAATGGAATGAAAATGTTACTAAAGGATTTGTTATAAAAGTTTATGAAACAATTGAATTAATATCTGAATTTCATGAAATTGGTTCAATTGAAAATCACAAAAAAGGTATTAGAGGATTTGTGATTTTAAAGCAAATAACTTTATTCTATAGAATAAAAAATGAGACTGTTATTATACTTTCCTTATTTGATAATAGGAAAAACCCTAAAAAGAAACATTTATAACCTTTCTAAACATTGTTTCATTACATTTAATTTATGTTTTATAAACCTTTTGGGTTAATTATTATTTGCATTTTCTTTTTTCATGTATATTGTATTTCTCAAATTTCAGAGGAAAATTTAATATATATAGAAAATTTCGGCTCAAACCCAGGCAATTTAAAAATGTTTAATTATTTAAACAATAAGTACAATAAAAATGAACCCGAGCCTTTAGTTGTAGTTTTACACGGATGTAGTCAGAATGCCAATGATGTTGCAGAGTTAACCGGTTGGAATAAATTGGCCGAATTAAATAATTTTATTGTTTTATATCCGCAACAAAAATTTTCGAACAATTCGAATTTGTGTTTCAATTGGTTTAAAAGTAAAGATATTGACAAGGGAAAAGGAGAGTGCGAATCAATTTATCAAATGATTAAGTATGTAACTGAAAATTACAATATTGCTCAAAATAAAATTTATATAACTGGACTTTCAGCAGGAGCTGCAATGAGTATGGCTTTATTGGCAACACATCCTGAAACATTTTCGGCAGGTGCTGTTTTTGCTGGAACTGCTTATAGAATTGCAAATAATCCAGTTACAGCAATGCATGTTATGTTTGGGAATAGACATGTTTCAAATTTTGAACTTGCTCATAAAGTTGTTATGCAAAATGTGGAATATAAAGGGACGTATCCCAAACTTATTATTTATCAAGGCTTAAGCGACCCCATTGTAAATCACAAAAATGCTGGCTTTATTATTTCACAATGGTCAACAATATGCAAAATGGATACAGTTCCCGATAAAATTGAAACTAATTTTAATAATATAAAAGACATTACTCGCTTCGAATACCTAAATAGCGATTCGGTAACAAATATAATTTATTACGAAATAAAAGATTTAGGTCATCGTTTATTAATAAATCCAGGTAAAAATAACAACGAAGGTGGCAAAACAGGTTTGTTTGGAATAAATAAAGGTTTTCATTCAACATACCAAACCGCTGTTGATTTTGGATTAGTAAAATAATTTATATAATTTTACAAAATTAAAGATGCATAAGAATTTGATTTGTTGATTATTGTTAAATTATGAACAAGTTACTATTATATATTTTTATTTCCTTCATAATTGCAACATCGTGCACAACTTATCAAAACAATTCAGGTTCACGAAACATGAATGTTTCATTTATTTATAACCCAAGTAGTTCAGTACTTCATTCTAAATTTATTGTATATAACGAAACTGATACAACTTCGCGTATTTATTTCAAAATTAAAAATAAAGGCATAATGTACGTGTCTAATGGCGAAACCTCTCAAGCAATTATTAAACTTCATTATTTATTGTACAATTCTTCTAAAACAATGCTTTTGGTTGATAGTGGCACTTTTTATTATCATTTTAAACAAATTAATTCTGATGACATAATAAAATCTTTTGAAGTAAAAACAAAAGATACAATTTCATACTTTTTAGATTTAACGGTTTATGATGCTAATCAGAATGCAGGAAATCAGATGTTTTTATCAATTGATAGAAGCCAAAGAATTAATAAAGACGATGCTTTAATAGTTGATAAGAATAATAATCCTTATTTTGAACCATTACATTCAGATACAGATACTTTTAAAATTGTTTTACGCAAAAAATTACCTTTGAAATGGGATGTTTCTTGGTTTCAAAATAAATTTATACTTCGTCCCGCACCATATTCTTTAGGGAATTATAATCGTTTTATGCCACCAAAGCCAGATAGTACAAGAGTTGTTTGGCTTACCGATACGTCAATATTTACTTTGAAAAACGATGGGATAATTCATTTTTACCAAGATACATTAAAACTTGGTTTTTCTGTTTTAGAATTTTATCAGTCGTTTCCAGAAATCACAACGCCAGTATGCCTTCTTCAACCATTAAGAATGTTAACTACACAAAAGGAATTTAACGACATGAATTTGCTTGCCAATAAAAAAGAATCGGTAGATAAATTTTGGTTAAATGCCGGCGGAAATGTAAATAGAGCACGTGAATTAATTCGAGTTTTTTATACACGTGTAATGTTAGCAAATAAGTATTTTACAAGTTATACCGAAGGTTGGAAAACAGATAGAGGTTTAATTTATATTGTTTTCGGATTACCTGTAACAATATACAAAGCTGATGGTGTAGAAAGGTGGATTTATGGAACTTCTCAAAGTAATAAAACTTTAGTTTTTAATTTTATGCGTCAGCAAAATCCGTTTACTAATAACGATTATACATTAGTTCGTGAAGAAATGTATAAAATTTCGTGGACACAAGCTGTTGATACATGGCGGAATGGTAGAGTTTATTCGGTTGCATATTAAAAGAAGTTAGAAGTTAGAGGTTAGAAAATAGAAATCAGATGTTATACTCAAAACGGTTAGAGTTTTAACTTTACATTTAAACTCCCCTCTCTTTTGGAGCTTGTCTATGCACACATCTTTTTTAGCAATTTCATATCCTTCATAAGTGGCGTCAAATCTATCTAATCCCCATTTAAATGTTTTATTTCCTGGAGGGCTTTCACATAAAT
>Ga0209211_10001690_pt1 | contig 40751 bp, 42 predicted proteins | sample RifGroA2_FD_183992 | JGI IMG/M metagenome (GOLD analysis project Ga0209211, IMG submission 183992) | Groundwater microbial communities from Rifle, Colorado, USA - Groundwater A2 (SPAdes) (version 2) | ecosystem: Environmental > Aquatic > Deep subsurface > Groundwater | place: Rifle, Colorado...
TCTCATTCGCTGTTGATTTTTCAGAGAAAGATCAATAATGTCCAAACAAGACTAACAACTGGAACCAATTCTTCTTAGTTCAAGATATTTACAAATAAGATATTACTCGAATAAATGAAAGCATGCCCTACACAGCTCTTTTTCTATTCATAAGATATTTTCTTCTATTTTTATCCTGTGGTTTTCTTGGGTTTTTTCTCCCCATTCTAATTGGATTAGGATTCATCTTGAATAATTCTTTTAATTCTTCATAATATTTAGGATTATCGCTCGTTAATATTTCTATAATTCTGTCCTTCATATATCCTAATGAAAGATTTCTGTTGATTTTGTATTCATACTTTCCAGAGTCTCTTGTCTTTAAAATATACTCGAGTTACTTTTTATGTACATAAAAATGTACATTTCTTCGCTAGACCCCATTTATAGAAAATTTGGCAGTTAAAAATCGTTTGCAAATCTCAATAAGTATAGGTTGTATTTTTTGTTTGAATTCTTCAAACTCTTTTTTATCATAGGCTGATATCGCAAGTTCTTCTATCTTCTCCTCACTTTCAAAGAATTTACTCTTTTGGAGAAGATCGTGCTTTTCCTTAATCAAGTTTGCCAAGTCTTTTCTGATAAGCGATGAATTCTTTATCTTTTCAACAATCTCATGTATGTCTACTTTAAGAGAATCCTTTATTAAAAACAGATCAAACAAATCTCTTTCCTGAAGATTTTTTCTTGTCAGGGTCGCCCTATATTTCTCTAAGATAATCTCTTTTAGTGAATAGCTCAAGACATTGAAGCTTTTTATGTCAAGCCCAAGCGTAAATAATAGCTCTTTGGAGTCAAATAAGTCGGTTATTGCTTTGACTGAAACTTTTTCAGGTTTATTAATTAATTTCTCCACAAAGTTTATCTCAACTTTTATGAATTTTGTATTTGAATAATAGATCTTAAATGTATAAACTACCTTGCCACTTAGCATTTTGCAGAATCTTTTATTGCTTCTATCCTCGCTAAATTCTAAACCTAAAGCATCTGCTACTTCCTTGAGTTTTGGAGTAAATAAGTCAAGAAAAGCTTTAACTTTCCTTTCTCTCGCATTTCTAGTTAATTCTCTTAAACTACCTGAATCTTTATGCACGAAATCCAAATCTTCTGAAAAACGATGATAGTTTAAGTAATTCCTAGAAAGTAATGTTCCTCCCTTAAAGATTAGTTCATCTCCAAGACCCTCTTTCTCAAACTCTGCTAAAATAAGAGTTAGAAGAAGATCCTTTTCCAGAATATCTTCATGATTCTTTAGATTAAGATTAATCTTCAATTGTTCTATGTATTTGCTTATATTTATTTCTTGCCAACCCATTTTGGATACCTCTTCAAGTATTCTTGAGTATTTTTTACTCTTATTAAATTATTAGTTTCTCCAAAATAAACTTTATCTAAATAGGTTTTTGCAGGATCAGAGTAAAAATAACTTATGTTATTCTTAGTTTTTGATTCCTTTAATCCAAAAACAATATTCTCTTTGGTTTTTATAAATTTTACATTAAGACCGACTATTTTTTTCTTACCGCTTATTCTTGTATTAATTATATGTATCATGTTGGGGGTTTGCCATGTCTTTCCTTGCTCATAAATCGCAGTATTAAGACCGAGATACCACCTCATCTTTTCTTTATTGAATACACTAAAGGCAAGTTCCCTATTCGAATAATTGCAGAATCCCCTTTTTATCTCATCATAAGAATTAATGTAGTAATATCCTAAGAATATTCTTTTTATGTAATTGTGTCGAGCTAGATACTTCAATAAATCTTTTCTAACTTTAACTCTGAATTTTTCTTCATATTCTTTCATTAACGCAACTATCTCCGTCTTTGAGTGGATTTTGCCTCGATTTATCAGCGCCTCATAGATAGTATTTTTAACTGTCATAAATACCTTAATTAATTCCGATATATAAACGTTTCTCTAGTTTCAAATAGTGTCAAAATATGACTCTTTTTAGAATAACTGTCTTAAAGGATCTTGTTTCAAAAATAAGTATTTTAAAAAGATGTGTAAGAAGTGAGGCAGATAGCGAGAAATAGGAGTTTTGAGGTAAGAATTAATGTTTCTGAGGAGGTCAGAGAGCAGTTCAAAGAGCTCAAGAAGAATCCTGAGAAAGTGCCAATTATTTTGTTTTTGGAGCGAGAAACTTGCAAAGAAGAAGGCGATAAGTAACTTTTAAGTAGTTACAAAAGCGAAAGATTTAAATACCTTCAGTTTCTAAAAAAGGTATGGAAAACTTAGAACTCAACGACACAATAGAACCATACAGAAATTTCCGAGATGAAAAAAATGCTCGTACATATCTTGCTCAGATGCCGTTAGTTATTGCCGATAATCGCGTTCCTCTTTCTGTTGCAAATCTCATGGAGCGAAGGCTTCGCGCAGGAAAGTCCGCAAGCACATGGAAAGACAATTATTTTGACACTGGCGACGGTATTGCGTACAATGCGGGTGGAAGCAAGTTTAAGATTGTTCTCGATTCTCAAGATTTACGAAAAGTAACTCCTAAAACTGAGCCGAAAAACGGAGCACTTGTTCTTGGAGATGGAGTCTATGAGCAATTGCAAGGTCAAGAATTTACCAAAGAGGATATTAAGAGCCTCTTAGAGCAAGACTTGAAAGCAAATGAAATAAAAGCACATCCTGTCTGGAAAGCACTTGCTCGTGATGATGCACTTCTTACAGAATATACTGATAAAATGTTTGCAGAGATGAAAACACGATTCACGTACGATACAGCAATGGGTTTGTACCTCGCTTCTGGCGAGAAAGTGCCGACTTTACGGGCGGCTTGCGTCGATTGGCTCGAGTGCGGGTCGCAGTTCGGTGGCTGGGGCCGTCTCGGCGGCGACTATGGGCGCTTGGTTGGGGTAGCGCCGGAGGCGCTGGACGCGCTAGGCAAGGCAATTGTACGTCCAAGTCTTGAAACTGTGTTACACCTCGCAAATCAGTATCTTGGTCAGGGCGAGATTGAATTGCATAAAAGATAATTCTTTTTATTTTTCAGTTTATTCTTTTGAGCTATCTTTTCTTTAAATCGTACATACGCTCTCACACATTCAACTTCATCAAACGAAACGTGAAATGAAATTCTCTCTTTAATACTGCTCAAAGATTCTTCGCCATCTTTTATGTATTGCAAAATTGCCAAAATCTTCTTTCGAGGAAGTATTTTCCAAACAGCGAGTTGTCCGTGCTCGATAAGATTAGAAAAATGCCTCCAAATAGTTCCTTCTTTGATGTTGCGCTCTTTCGCAATTTCTGAAATGCTTAATCCTTTTTTTACAAGAATTGAGCTTTTTGCACGACAGACAACAAGAGGATGGGATTACTGGGGCAATGAAACAAAGAAATTCAATGAGGTGAAGAATGGAAAGTTATGAAAAAGTTGATCCTGAAGAAATTATTCAAAAATTAAACATGCTCCTAAATAGTCTTCAACAAAAAAAGATAAACGCTCAATTAAATACTAAACAGGAGGTTAAAATGGTTACAAAATTGCCTGAATTTAAAGGTTACACGGTCGATGAACGGCTTAAGCAGTTTAGAAAAGTAGACCGCAACAATCCGAGTATCGAATTCGTAGACTTTGATTCTGAAGAAGGGCAAGAGCTTCTTGCAGAATACGAAGAAAGCCAAATGGAAGAAGAGTAGTAAGATAGGGTTGTGGCGCCACAACTCTTAACCATTTATTCATTTTAGATGAAAAAGACCTACCAAATACATCTCAGAATAGAGAGTGATGTAACAGAGCAACTGAAAAAACAAGCTTCAACAATAAATATCTCACTTGCAGAGTTATGCAGAAAAAGACTCAGAGATGCCTGTCAATTAGAAAGAATAGAGTCTCTCTTATTAGAGTTGAATGAAAGAATTAAATGGATTTATGATAGGTCTGTCACATCTTAGTAGTCGTTTGTCGAGGACAAGATATTTAAAAGCATTAGGTCTAAGTGGTCTATACAATAACGCTATTTTCGAGTCCTACCGAAAATGCAAAAATGAGTTACGCCCGGACCAAGAGCTTAGAAAATATTGAACGCCTGAATGTTTATTTGGTCTTTCTATAGTCTCTACACGTCGGTAGTATTTATAGTTTTGCATTCATTACTACAATTCATTACTATGAATCTAGTATTTTATTCTTTAAGAGTAAAATAATAACTCCTCCAAGAATCAATCCTAAGATATCAAAAATTATTATCTTTGGATCTGCCCAGTTTTTCCTAACTATCTCATATTGCCAAATCACACATATCCAAAAGAGGAAAAATAATGAATATGAAACAAGGACTAAACATTTCTCTTTCCAATTTAGCCTTGTTATTCTGCTAAGTATACTTAACAAAAATGTAAAGGTCAAGCTACTTGCTAAAATAAAAGATAATCCTCCAAGGAAGTGGTCAATTTGATCCCAGCAACAAAGAGGATATTTAAATGGTGTGATAACTTCTATCTGATTATACACTAAACATCCATAACTGTTCAATGAAATAAGTACGCCTATAAAAATACAAATGATTATGATTAACCAAGAGAACCCTCTCATATCCTAGTAAAACTACCAGATATACTTAAATCTTTAGAGGATTAACCACTTTTATCCCTTTATACGGCACAATCTCAATAAATCTAAAATCCCTTAAGAAAAATAGAATCTCCCAACATTCTTTCTTTGTGATTGAGAAATTCCCACAAAGCTTTCTAAACAAAGTAGGAAATGGAATAATCTCATCCCTCGTAGAATCTTGAGCTTCCTGCACTCGTTGCAAGAAAATCATGTATAACCCCTTCATCTCATGATTCCTCATCTATCTGCATCTCAGGTTTCCGATTGTACATATCCAAAAGAATCTGCGTCCACTCTGGCTGTTCAAGTGGTTTGATTCGAGTGATTTCTTTGATTGCTTCCATATCATCTCGCAATGATTGTTTTTTATAAACTTTCTAGTGAGAAGAGAAGGGATTCTTCATTCATTTTTTCAATCCCTTTAATATAGGAAGAGAAAAAGTACTTTTTAATCCGTTTTTACCTGAATTTTAGAATACCTTCAAGAATGAACTTATTTCTTACTTGACTCTATTAAAACCCCTTCTCGCTCAGCTTTCTATGATAACCTGGTTAGAAGAAAGGAAGTATGCGATGCAGCAATCTCATTTTCCTTTCTATGCATGGAATACTCGCGGAACAGATGGAGAGAGGCAACTCGCGTTGCTTCCCGATGAAATCTCTCCGCGCTTAATTAAATTGCAGGAGGAAAACAATGAATGCAAAATTAATAACACTTACCGCGATGCTTGTAATGTTAGCAAGCCCGATGTTGGTCGCTGCAGCAGTTGACTTAAATCAAGCTCCAAACGCTGCCGATCAAGCAACCTTTGACCAGATCATGACTCCCGTGATGAAAATATACAATCTCATTAAGTATATTGCTTCAGGGTTGGCAGGAATCGCGTTACTAGGTTCGGGAATTACCTATATGACAGCAGGAAGTGACCCTAAGAAACGAGATAATGCTAAATCAATGACTATGTATGTTTTGATTGGACTTGCCGTGATTTGGGCTGCTCCACTTGTGGTAACTCTGATTGTCGGTTAAGAACATAGAAAAAAGACATGAAATCTTTATTTTTGCTGGCGGTAGCTCTCATCATTATAGAATTACCGCCAGCCTTTAGTTTAAACTGTACCATCTACGAAGGTGAACAGCACGAGCTTTGTGGTATCGTCAATCCGTTAGAACTAAGCGATGCTGAGAAAGAATCATTGATGCAGCCAAGTATCTATGGCGAAAGTGAGCAAAGAAATGATCCAATTGTCTTGAATCTTAATCTTCCCGAATCTACTCTGACACTTGACAGCATCTACAATGATAATGTTGTCCGTGCCTGGCAGATTTTGCTCTTCACATTTGTTCATTATATTGCATTCTCTGTTGCGACCAAATCCTCCATCATCCTTCAATGGCTTCGTGTGGACTCCTTAACTTAGCATCCTGTTTGCCGGAGAAGTTCTTTGAATTTATCTCGAGTATCCTCAATGCCCCCGTTCAGCCGATGCTTTGGCTCACGAAAGAACTCCTTTCAGCACAGGTAGAATTAAGCTTATTTTCAAGTCTCTGGGCAATCATGGTGTATGTCTTATCTATGTTCTATGCCTTACTCATCATCTGGGCAGGTTTTACGTTCATCATCTCAGGGTACGACCCACGCAAGCGAGAGCATGCAAAAGAATGGCTGCAAAATATCATTGTCATGATTGTTCTGGTACATGCTTCGTACTTTATTTATGAATTAGCGGTTGAACTCGGCTCCGTCATGACTTCCACAACCTTAACACTCATTCCTGAGAGTTTTTTCTTACTCACAATAGATAATCCCACAAATATCGCTCTTGAGATTATCTTTGCGGTATTTTACATTCTTACGCTTCTGCTTACTTCTTTGATTCTAGTTATTCGCTATGATATTGTAGCAGTGGGCGTCGCGCTCTTCCCATTAGCAATATTCTCCTATTTTCTGCCTCCATTGCGCCCGTATGGGCTTCTGTTACTGCATTTTATGGGTGTTTGTATCTTTGTAACCTTCTTAGATGCTGTGCTTCTAGTAGGATTTGCCAAACTCGTAGAAATACCCCTGTTTGCTAACATCAAAATTTTGGTAATGATTGCAGCATTCGGACTCATTAGCCTGCTCATGCTCTTTCTCATGTTATTCTCCATAGTCAAAGCTGGCTTTAGCATCTGGAACAAAGCTTCGTTCCTAGGGAAATTAGCATAACATGGCATACGAAATACCTCAACAACTGGAATACAAGGAAAAAATCATATTTGGATTGACTTTCAAACAATTAGCCTGGGCTTCTCTGTTCTTGCCTTTTGCACTGTTCATCTTCTTTAAGACAGGATGGAATTTCTATGTGCGTGGCTTCATTTCCTCTATTTTCGTCTGCCTTGCTATAGGCTTTATGTTTCTTGATTTAGGGATTCATGCTAAAAACTTTATTATCTGGTATCGTTGTCGTGAAATTAAGGAGCAAGAGAAACTTAATTCATTTGTAGGAATTAAAGAGATTAAAGAGGGCATCATCATAACAACAGATAATCGCAAGCTCGCCGTTTTGAAAGTTCAACCACTTAACTTTGCAATCAAACCCCAAGGAACGCAAGAGGTTATCACTGCCTCTTTCCAGAAATTCCTCAACTCGCTTGACTTTCCTGTGCAAATCATGATGGGTACAGAATCGCTTAATTTGAGCAATTACTTCACAGAATTAGAGAACAAAGTTAAGTCACAATCTCACTTCAAAGAGTTATTCACAAAATATAAAGCTCATTTAGATAAGACGGTTTCAGATGGCAACGTTACCAACCGCAATTTTTATCTGATCATCCCTCAGAAGCATGAATTAAGTGTGCAGATTGAACTTTGTCAGAAACGTCTTGAGAATATTGGTCTCAAGAGTGTGCGTGTGTTAGACACTGAACTGCAACAACTACTCATGCGTTTCTTCATGGCTCAAAAAACTGATTGTTGCCCTCCTGCTATTGAGAACGCTCCTTCCTATCTCAAACTAGGTTCAACCTATACAAAGATTCTCCATGCTCACGGCTATCCGCGTAACGTAGAAATGGGATTCTTGGACAAAATTGTAAGCTTACAAGGAGACTTTGACCTTTCTCTTCACATTGAGCCGTATGATATTGAATTGACCATGATTATGCTCAATAAAGAACTCCAAAAGCAACGTGCAGACCTGTATGCAGCTCAAACTAAGGGCATTTTGAATCCTAGCTTAGAAATTAAGTATGCAGATACCAAAGCAACCTTAGAAAATCTCCAAAAAGGTAAAGAGAAACTATTCAATGTCAGTCTGTACATTAACTGCCGTGCTTCTTCTAAAGAGAAGCTGGAATTACTTGCACGGCGTGTGGAATCAGAACTCAATGCCTTAATGATTATTCCTAAAATTCCTACGTTCCGTATGGCGCAAGCATTTCAATCATGTGCCCCATTGGCACAGAATAAACTTCAGATGCGTCGTAATGTTCCTACAGAAGCTCTCTCCGCATTCTTTCCCTTTACTTCTTCCTTCCTGCAAGCAGATAGCACAGGCATTTGGCTCGGTATGAATAAGAATAACGTTCCCATCATCAAAGATATTTTCAAATTGAGTAATCCTAACGGTTTCTGTCTCGCAAGTTCGGGATCGGGTAAAAGTTACATGGCAAAACTCATGATCGCTCGCCATTTGTTGCATGGCACGAAAGTCATGGTGATTGACCCACAAGGAGAATACGCGCCTCTAATAGAGCGTTTCAACGGTCAAAGAATTGATTTAGGCATTGATTCCCAGACCATTATCAACCCTCTTGACCTCATGGGACATGAATACAGAGAAAAACGCCTAGCATTGATGGATTTGATGCCCATTATGCTCGGCGATTTGACTGAACCGCAGAAATCGTTTATTGATAAAGCATTAACTGAAGCGTACCTCTTACAAGGTATCACTGCCGACCCTGCAACCTGGCATCGAGACCCTCCACTCCTAGAAGATGTGTTAAATGCTCTCAAAAAGATGGAAACCAAAGCCGTAAAAGTAGAGGAATCCACGATTCGCAGTCTTATCAACCGCTTAGATATGTATGTGAACGGAGTCTTTTCCTTCCTCAACCAAAAGACTAAGATTAATTTCAACAATCGCTTTGTCTGCTTTGACATCGGCTCCCTGCCTAAACAAGTCAAACCAACGCTCATGTTTCTGGTTCTCGATTACATCTACATGAAAATGAAGTCAGACTTAGAACGCAAGCTCCTTGTCATAGACGAAGCATGGTCGCTTCTGAGCAGAGCAGAAGACGCTTCGTATATCTTTGAAATCGTCAAGACCTGCAGAAAATTCAACCTTGCTTTATTCCTTATTAACCAAGAAGTAGAAGGAATGCTTGCCTCTGATGCTGGTCGCTCCGTATTAGCTAACAGTTCATACACATTGCTCATGCGACAGAAACCTGCCGTTATTAATCAAATCCAAGAGACATTTTTCCTCAGTACTGCAGAACGAATGGCGCTGTTAACAGCGCCCGCAGGAGAAGGCATCTTGTTAATGGATGATGAGCATTCCGAAATAAGAATCGTAGCTTCAGAAGAGGAGCACAAGCAAATAACAACTAATCCTGATGAATTACTCAAACAAAGCATATCGAAAGAGACGGCGAACGAAACGAAGAAGAGCGTTGCGGTAAAAGCGAAGCTAGAGCAACGCTCAGTGAAGGTTGGCGTTGACCCCGACAAGCGTTTCTTTAAGCACAAGGATGTCTCCCTTGATGAATTGAAATATCTCTTAGCAAAGGGTTATCGAGAAGTCAAATATCTGAACATTGAAGGCAAGAAAGAGCTCTATCTTATCAAACCGCGCAGAAACGAATCCGATGCTCATTTCTGTATGATTTATGATATTGTAGAATTTCTTAGACAATTCACCGATAAAATAGAACTCTATGAGACAGTAAAACCTGATATTATCTTTGAAGCAAATGGAAAGAAGTATGCAATTGAAGTTGAAACAGGTAAAGTTCATCAAAGCGATAAGAAGAAGTTCGCTAATAAAATAAAGAATCTCAAAAATGAGTTTGGAAATGACTGGTTTTTTGTACTTACAAACAGAAATCTCTTTGAGACGTATAGCAAATTTGGGGAAACATACCATAAAAGAAATCTTGTAAAGAAACTAAAGGGGTTATTCGAACATGCATAAAACCGCTTATTTTTGCCACCAAGATAATCAAGAAAAAGAAGCACGTGGAGTGGTATCTTTCGAAGATAAAATAGATATGATTTCCTTATTTTGCCACTCCACTAATAGGCTCTCCGCACATTCTAATACTATGGGTGCTCCGAGCCGTTACCTAATCTCTTCAACATATTTGCCTCCGCTAGAAAACGCTCCGTCAAATATATTGTGCTCATTGCTTCGCAATCAGCAACAGAGATTAGCCACTCGCCTCAGAAAAACATCTTCGAAAAGAACATCCAGCTTTCTTGATGTATTTCTTTCGGCTCGCGTTCCCACTCATCAACTGAAAGGGGGTGCAACAACATGAACCAAACACAAAAGCAAGAGAAGACAGTAACAATGGAACTTAGCGCAGTCAAGATACAGCAATTCAACAAGCAACCTATTGTAGAATGCTTAGTCTATACCAGTGAAGATGGTAACTGGATTATTAATGAAAAGCGTATCAAAGACATCAAGCACAGGTCGTATTACGAAGCCATTCTGAACGGATCAAAGAAAAAACAGAAAGAGGAGTAAACCTATGGGGAAAAAGAGGCGATTATTCGAAATTCAATGACTTTTTCTCTATTAATGAAGTTAGAACCTCTGAGAAAAATAAATCTATATCTAAACCTTCTTTTGGAATCACCCAGATGAGACCTTCTTTCGATAAACCATAATTTAATTTTCTACTTTTAGATTTTAGAGCGCTAATATTGCCCCTCTTCTGAATTATATTTTTATAAGTTGTTCCTTCTTCTAAATCTACACCCGATGCTGAAATATTTTTCTCATGGTCATCTTTTATTCCACTTGCCCAGAAATTAGTTAAATTCTTAGTAGCGTTTGACCTTTGTAAATCAATTGATGTTTCAAAAAATATCTTTTCATTAACTAATTTATTTATTTGAGCTATCATCTTCTTAGACCTAGTCTTTTTCAAAATAATAAGAGCAAAGTTTTTATTTTTGCCTTTGGTGTATATTATCATTCTTCCTAAAATCGAGTGCCTTATCTTTTCTTCCTCCTCACCATATTTAATATAATCTAATATTTTCAAAGATGTATCAAAAGCAATTCTGATATCTAAACCTTCTTGAATCTCTTTTTTTGAGATAAAAAATAACCTTAAAGGTATCTCTGAACCATCTCTTCTATTTTTTGCTCTCTTATAGATTATACCCTTATCAGATAAGTGCTTTTCTATAAAGTTTACAAGAGCATCAACCTTATTTTCTTTAATTTTTATAATTCTACAGGATTCATATCTTATAGCCATGGTTTTATAATCTCCCTTAACTTATTAAATTTGTCTAATTCTGTGTTAGATAGATAAATCGTTATTTTCTTGCTCTCTTTGTCAAATACTGGACCATCGAACTCTTTTTTTATATAAACTTCAAAAAAGTTCTCTATTTTTTCTGTCTTATCTTCTTCAAAATAAATAAATACTCCAAATAAATGCGAATCTTTTGATAGTCCATTTAACTTATTATGAATTTCTTTTTCATCTAGATGGAGTATATCTCTTGGACTGGCAAGAGTAGTGTTTAAGGTAACTTCTTTTATCTTCCCAAAATTATGAGTTCTACTAAATACTCCAAAATTGTTCTCATCGCTTGAATATTCATATTCTACACGAAAGTTAGGAAAGATGGCTTCTATTCTAGATTGATCCACCTCTTTGGGTGGAAAATAAATTGACAGGCATATTTTTCTAATCTCTAGGGGCAATGCGTAATATTCTTCTTTAATATCTTCTCCGCTAAAAAAATAAACCCTGCCGTCTTTGAAAGACTCAACTATGCTTTCTTTTGCAGTAGGGGTTATTTTATTCTCAGAAATTACAAATGCGAAATCTATTTTGACTCTCTTTTTGCTCATATAATCTGGAAAAGGTACATTAAGAGCCGCATTCACCTGATTTCTAACCTCTTCGATATTACCTTCTTGTGCATATTGGCCATGAATTTTCGGTTTGATTATACACGCACCAATCTTACCCTCACTTGATTTAATTATTAAGTCCTTGCCTTGTTCATCAGTTCCATGTCCATGCTGCCTCAAGATAGTATTGCCTCTTTTTCTTAACCAAGGAACAACTATTGCCTCTTTAAAGTCCTCTTCTTTTAAATAAGGGATTGATTTATCCATAGAAAAGATAGATCGATGTAGTTTTTCAGCTTTTCTATTTAATTAAAAAATCACTTTTCGCTTTCTTTTTTGAGAAGACCTTCAATGTATGGGTTGCAAGGTGTAGCAGAGTGAGTAAACCCTAAGGGAAAAGAGGTGATTCAATTAAAAGATTCTCTATAAATTTTAAAATCAAGTTCATTATGCAAAACTAGAATCACTTCTTCAATTACATCTGATTTATAATCTCCTAGAACAGATTTTACTATTTTTACAGCTTCCTCTATTGGAACCCTATATATTCCTGTTGAAATGCTCGGAAAAGCAAGGGTTTTGCAGTTGTTTTGCTCAGCTAACCTCAATGAATGTAGATAGCAGTCTTTCAATAATCCCAAATCATCCTTTTCATATATCGGTCCAACAGTGTGAATAATAAACTTCGCTTTAGAATTATATCATTTTGTAATAACTTCCTTACCAGTTGGCAAACCTTCAGGATACTGCTCAACTCTTATCTTTTTACATTCCTCTTTCAAATAAATGCCTGCTTTTCTATGAATTGCTCCATCTACACCTCCTCCACCCATCAAACTTGAATTTGCAGCGTTTACAATCGCATCAACTTCAATATCAGTTATGTCTCCTTGAATAATTGAAATTTTCATATTATTCTGAAGCTAATCAAAGAAGGATATGACTTTCTTGAGTATAAGTTCTCTTCTTCTTTCTATAAACTCCTCGAATTTGTCTTCTTTATAACTTGCTAATTTTGGAACCAAATGTAATTCCATGTAATCTTCACTTCTTTCAGATTCCTTTAACCAATCCTTAAACTCCATTTTACCTTTTTTTTGATTAATCAATCCTAAAGTTTGGATGTTAGCAATATTATCAACCAAATCTTTATCAAACTTCTTCTTCGTTGGAGTTCTTGGAAACATATGGTCTTCTTGAGGATTAACTGTCAATATTCTTCCGTAAATTATATTGAGTATTAGTTTACTTTTATCGGAACCATATTTAACATCCCTTAACAAACTCATAAAATCATTACCCTTTCTTATTAGTTTATTTCTTTTCTCAAATGTCCTAAAAATGTCTTCCATAGGGAATAATTTAGTCTTATTTTCTTGAATAATTATTCTGGAATCTGTTAGAAGAGAATCAGACTGTCCACCAAATACTCCATTAATTAAAACCGCATAAATATATTTCTTCATTAAATCATAATCTCTTGATGTGTTGTCTATTTCCTTCACAGAATTTTTATAACTATAATAAATTAAAGGGATAATTGCATTATTACTACGTAAGTATTTTTTAGAAGTTATATTTATACTATTTAGAAAATCTATTACTATTTCTATTGCTCTCTTTATTTCAGACCATTTTTGTTTCATTAGCTCCACATTAGCTTTGTTGAAATTCTTTATCTGATATCGGATATCTTTATCTATTAAAACGAGACATGTTTTCAATATAAAATCAGTATCAAATTCAAATTCTTCTTTATTTATATTTTCTAATGTATTCTCAAATTCTTCTCTTGCGTCTAAAGCATCATCGCCCTTTTTCCAGTATTGTTTTATTTTGGAAAAAAGTAAATCTGAATATGTTAAAGTAACTCCACCAGAATTAACACGTACAAATATTTCTAATGCTTCTTCATCCTTTTTATCAGAATCTATTCTAAAATAAGAAACATTCTGATCAGTTAATGTTTTTTGTAATCTAAATAAATTTTTTATTATTATCTTCTCAGAATCCTTACAATTACCCTCCTTGACTATTTTTTCAGTTTCATCAAGTGGGTCAAACTTTTTATTAATTACACTTCTAACTTTATACCAAATATTCTCATCATTAAAAATAACGTCTCCTTTATCTTCTAATAATTTAAATTCATATATTCTTTCATTTATCTCTTTAGATATATTATCTGAACTTAGAACATTAAAGTATAATATCTTTTTTTTATTTGTTTTATCATCTTCAAAAACCCCCTTTAGAGAAAGATTGAAAATAGTCATTCTTTGTTGACCGTCTAAAACTAACCTAATCGGTCTGTCCTTAAAATGGTCTATTGGAACTTCTATATTTTTACTATTAGAATTATCTAAAAATTTAAGAACTGAAATATTATCTCGTAATAAATCCTCATATTTTACATCCCAAAATAACATAGTCCCAATGGGATAACCCCTCATCAAAGAATCAAATAAATCATAAACTTTATCTTCAAACTTATTTTTATCTCCTCCCCAAACAAATTCTCTTTGTATGTCTGGCAAGAAATAGACTGAATTTATTTCATCAGTTATTTTCTTTATAGTTTCATCTTCATAATTTCCCATACCAATTACAAGAGCAGACATTTATAATTGTATTGGCTCGTCGCTTTCAGTTCCTCGCATAGCTCAGCGAAAAAAGAAAAAATCTTAACGCTCTCCTCAGAAACTTTAATCCTCCCCTCAAAAACCCTATTTCTTGCTACCTGCCTCGCTAAAACTCTTATTTTGCCACACTTTGCCAAAAGAACAACTTATCTTAGCCAATCTTTCTGTATCTTGCTCATCCATCTCAGCCCTCATGCACTCCGATTGATGCAGAAAAGCTCTTTGTGCTACCGCTTCTCATTTCATTATGCATTTTCTTCTCTAATTCTCCTTCTGCTCTTACCTCTCTTTCGTGTCCGCCATTTTTTGTCTTTCTATACCACAGAGCTAACCATGTAAGGTTTGCCCTTGCAGGTCGGAACGCGGGTTGCCTCGATTCCTCAAACCATACAAGGCACTCTTCTACGCGAGCTGCGGGTATGACAAAAAAAGTCTTTACAACACTGAAAGGAGGTAGAAATACAATGGAAAACAATAATGAGAATGAAAATGCTAAACAACTTGAAGTTGTTGAAGCAGTTCGCACCAAAAATCCTGAGCTTGTCCGCTCCTGCTACGCAGTCGGTGCTTGGGTTTGGGCTGAGTTCCAGCAAAGGCTGAGCCAAGAGGAAGTAGACTTCCTCAAACAGCTTGGCTTTCGATGGAATCCAGTTCGCAAGGTGTGGCAAAATGCCTGCGGTGTCAAAACACGACACTCGGCAAACGATCCTCGCCCGAAATACGGAGTTATCCGCTTCGGTGAGAATTAAGGAAAGCCCTCTTCGGAGGGCTTCTTTTTTTATTTTTCTTTTTTCGCTTCGCCTGAGGCAGACCGAAAGGATTAAACAATTGGATTTCCTTTGAAATCAATGGTTAAAAAAGATACACAAAGAACTATCGATCGCAGAAAGACAATGCGTTATACAAAAACTATTGAAAGTCACTTTAGTTCTGTTCTAAAATCTACACCATTTTGCAATCGTTGCCATAAGACCTACTCTTTAAAAGAACTAGAAATCAATCATATTACTTATGATGAGTTTTGGCGCTTTGCAGAATTAGTTTGTAGCTCATGTCATAAAGCTATTGACACATTTAAAACACTTCCTAAGTTTGAGGAGATACGGAAAATACCTCCACAGACAATTCTGGCTTTTCAAAAAGAACTTGCAGGTATAATCATCGTTTCACGATTTTGTAATGGAAAACTCATTTTAACTTCTCGAGTTAGAATTCCAAAAAATACAACTGTAAATCCCAGATTGCCGATGAGTTTTATTTGAACCAACTCTATTCAGTCCAGTCTTCTTTTTAACTTAAGACTTTGTCTGCAATCCTCTAACAATACCTGAAATATATGATAAGACCTCTTTCTCCATCTCAAAAAATTCTTCATGCTCTTTTTCAAAATCAATCTTTTTACTAGGGTCTTTTGGGTCTGGAAACCACCCAACATTTTCAAAAGCCATATTTTCTCCTCCATCAAAATAGTTAGGCGTTATATGTGCAAAGATATTTCTTATATTACCCATGTTAAGAAGTTTATTTTTTATATCTTTATTAAAATCTTTTATTATCTTACTGATTACATCGACTCTTAAAGCAGAAGAAAAATATGGGCTATGTAAAACTGGAAACATAAAATCTCTATTAGCGTGTCCAAAATATCTACAACTTATCGCCACATTCATCATAAATTCCAAATTGTCAAATTTCTCAATTACATGATTTCTCAACTCTAAGAATCTTGCTCTATCCATTATCTTCCCTCACACCACTCACAACTCTCTTTAGGACATTCTTCATTCAGTAACTTAATAGCTTTCTCAAAGATTCTTTCAGCGTTCTTACAATCTATCTCTCTTCTCGCTAAAATCATATCAAATACTACCTTTCCATCTTCCAAGACTTCTTTAGGATAGTAGAACAATAAGAAAGCATAATCTTCCGTATTATGTCCATTTTTTCTAAGAAGAAAATTGTAGAAGTCTAATTGATTCTGATAGCCGTTGCCTGCTTCGGTTTCATCCTTTAATGGGCTTCCTTTAGTCTTAAAGTCAAGGACAATAAGATTTTTGCCTTTTACTAATAAGTTATCAACTGCACCAGAAAGGACATTGCCCTCTATATCTGTCCATTGGATGCCTTTTCGGTTGTTTCTCCATAAAGTAAGCAATTCTTTATCATCAAATAGCTTTAATCCCTCTGTGTGGCTATGGTCTCGTATTTCAGGCGGTAATTCTCCTTTATCTCTAAACTTATCAAAATGAGATTTTAAGACTCTATCCATGCCGTTTGGTAACTGAGGAAAGGGCGTGGAAGGTCTTGTCCAGACTTTATGCTTATTTAACCAGAAGCAACGAGGGCATTCTTTCATGAGGTTCAGAGAGGAGGGGGAAAGTTTGAATGTCATGAGATAGAGACTTGATTAACCTATAAAAACATTGACTTCTATCTAATTATATGAAAATAAAAGAGATGAATGAAGACTCTCGCCCTAGAGAAAGACTTGTTAAATTTGGTGTTAAAAATCTCAGCGATGCCGAACTTTTAGCATTAATTCTTGAAAAGGGGACAAAACAAGAGAACGTCATTGAAATGTCTAATCGACTAATAAACAAACACGGTTTAGACAAATTATCTGAATGCTCTTTGAAGGAACTACAAGAAATTAAGGGTATTGGATTTGCTAAGGCCTGCCAGATTCAAGCTTTATTTGAACTAAATAAAAGGCATAGCTCTTCTAAAAAGGATATAAAACATATTAGTTCTGCAAAAGATGTTTTTGACTTATTATCTGAAAGATTTTCAAATGAAAAACAAGAAATCTTTCTTATCTTAATGCTAAACAGCAAACATCATGTTGTTGGAATTGAGGAAATCTCTAAAGGGATATTAGACTCAGCAATAGTTCATCCAAGAGAGATATTCAAACACGCAATAAAAAACTCCGCTTCTAAAATAGTTCTTGCCCATAATCATCCCTCGGGTGACCCACAACCAAGTGAAGAAGATAAAAGAATAACACAGAGATTAATTGAGGCAGGAGAACTCTTAGGAATACCTGTGTTAGATCATGTAATCATTGGCAAAGATAGACATTGGAGTTGGAAGGATTAATAATAAATTCTGTTTTAGGAAATACTTTATTTTGAGATATCAAAGAATCTCTCAAAGAATCTAGTGAGTTTTTCAATAATTGTTTCACGTTTTTTAGTACGTTCTCCTGTTTTAGAAAAACGAGATACTGGAGGCAAAACTTTAGTTATTGCTGTACCTGTTGTTGATATACTGCCATCTCTGAATACATTCTCTATAAATCTATATGCTTCATCGTGATTAAGGTTTTCATCTTTAATTATTCTTTCTAATTCTTCAATCTTCTTTTTTTCTACAAATTTCTGCCAATCTTCATCCACAACAGATTTTTTATTAAGAGATTCAATAAATTGTTCGATAAGATCTTTTTTGTTACGTAATTCTACACTTGAATCTATTGCTTTATTAATGTCTATTAAAATTTCTTTATCTTTTATATGATCTTCATGATATTTTTTAATTAGTTTTAAAATATAATCGATATTAATCTCTATTTGCTTAATAAGTTCCATTTCAAAAACTATGTCATCATTAACATTCTCTTTTTCTGTATCTTTACTTTTTCTAAATTCATTATATAGGTCTATGTATAAGCTATGATAATCTTGAACATCTCGCTCTGTTAATATCTCATTGCCCTCAAATTCATCAAAAGTTGTAAGAATATTACGAACTCTTAATATGCCTCCGTAAAGTTTAATAAAATCTTTTTGATTCTTTTCTCCAAGTATTCTTTCACCTATAGGAAATTTGTCTTGCAATTCTTCAACTAAACTTTTATATCCTCTTATTGTTTTTCCTTCTTTTTCATATCCTTTATAATATTCTTTGTACGTTTTTAATAAAACAATTCCGCTTGCTTCTTTATCTCCAAAAAGTGAGATAGATTCATTGGTTGCTTTTTCTAAGTTTCTGAAACAAATAATGTTTCCAAAAGTTTTTATGCTGTTCAAAATACGGTTAGTTCGTGAATATGCTTGAAGTAAGCCATGTAATCTTAAGCTTTTATCTACCCAAAGCGTATTTAGTGTAGTTGCATCAAATCCAGTTAAAAACATATTAACTACTATCAAAAGATCTATTTCTCGATTTTTTACACGCTCGCTAACATCTTTATAATAATTTTGAAACTTATCAGAAGAGGTATTATAAGACGTTTTAAATATCTTATTATAATCTTTGATAGCATTTTCTAAAAATTCTCTTGAACTATCATCAAGTCCGCTTGTGTCCTCAGAATTTTCATCGATTACTCCATCAATTTCTTCCTCATTTATGCCGAAACTATAAATTGTTGCAATTTTTAATCTTTGTATTTCAGGTAATAAATTTTGTTGTTTTTCAAATTCAGCATAATACTTTTTTGCCATTTCTATTGATTGAACAGCAAAAATAGAATTAAATCCGGATAAACGAATCTTTTCCTTTATTACTGCAACTTTTTTCCTATCTTTTGCAGTTACAAGTTCTTGAATATTTTTTGTAACATTATGAAAATAAGATTTATCATTTCTTTTTGTTTTTTGGTTGAAGTGTTCAATAATATATTTTACAATATTACTTAATCTTTTAGGATCAGACAAAACAGCTTCTCTATCTATATCTTTAACCTTTTTATCTTCAATATTTTCTTCTTCTTTAAATGTGGAAAAATAATCTACTTTGAAAGGTAAAACATTTTTATCAGCAATAGCATTTACAATTGTATAAGTATGCAATTTATCGCCAAAAGCTTGTTCTGTTGTTTTTAAGTCCACTCTTCCGCCAGAAGATGAATTAACAGCAAAAATCGGTGTTCCTGTAAATCCAAAAAGATGATAGTTATTAAATGCCTTTGTGATTGCTGTATGCATATCGCCAAATTGCGAACGATGACATTCGTCAAATATAAGTACAATGTGTCCATTAAAAATATTATGTCCTTTATGTTTTGCTATAAATCTATCTAGTTTTTGAATCGTAGTTATAATTATCCGAGCATTAGGGTCTTCAAGTTGTTTTTTTAAAATAGATGTGCTCGTATTACTATTAGCAGCACCTTTTTCAAATTTATCATATTCCTTCATTGTTTGATAGTCTAAGTCTTTTCTATCAACAACAAATAAAACTTTATCAATAAAGGACAGTCTGCTTGTTAATTGTGCTGTTTTGAAACTTGTTAAGGTTTTTCCGGAGCCAGTAGTGTGCCAAATATACCCTCCTGCTTTTACAGTTCCAAGTTGTTTGTAATTTGTACTTACTTCAATTTTGTTTAAAATATTTTCAGTTGCAACGATTTGATAAGGTCGCATAACTAAAAGCTGTTTATCTGTAGTGAATACGCAGTATTTTGTTAGGATGTTTAGAATGGAGTGTTTTGAAAAAAATGTTTTTGTGAAGTCAACTAAGTCTGTAATTGGTCGATTTGTAGAATCTGCCCACCAGCTAGTAAATTCAAAACTATTACTTGATTTTTTACCTTTTTTTTGTATTCCTTTTGACTCTTTGATGTGTTCAAAACGTGTTGTATTACTATAATATTTTGTATGTGTTCCGTTAGAAATAACAAAAATCTGAATATATTCATATAGACCGCTTGATGCCCAAAAACTTTCTCTTTGATAACGATTTATTTGATTAAATGCTTCTTGAATTGCTACACCTCGTTTCTTAAGTTCAATATGTATTAAAGGCAAGCCATTTACTAAAACCGTTACATCATAACGATTTTTATATTTTCCATCTTCTGTTTCATATTGGTTAATTACTTGTAAAGAATTGCTGTGAATATTATCTTTTTTTAGTAGGTAAATATTTTTACTTGATCCATTATCACACTTTAAGATTTTAATGTGATCTTCCTGAACTGTGTGAGTTTTTTCTGCAATACTTTGGTTAGAATTTGCTAATTCTTTTTTGAAGAAATACACCCATTCTTTATCGCTAAAAGTATAATTATTTAATTTTTCTAATTGCGTTTTTAGGTTTAATATTAGATCCTCTTCATTTGTTATTTTAATATATTCGTAAGCTTGGGTTTGTAATTGTTTTATGAAAGCATTTTCCAAATCTGCTTCGCTTTGATAACTTTCTGCTCTTTTTCCATAAGGTGGAGAATATTCACAAACAACCGTACTTTCAGTATTCTGTGCTACAAGATCATATTGTTTATTATTTGATATTTTATTCATCTTTAATTTTCTCCTTGAAAGTTAAAAGCTTTTCTCGGTAGAATTCGTATTGCTTTTTTCTAGCTTTAAGTTCAGCTGGTAGACCAATTGAAATATCATTAACAAGAGCATCAAATTTATCTAGGATTTTAACTATACGGGTCTGTTCGGAGATGGGCGGAAGAGGAACGGGATATTTTCTAAATCCGTTCATGTCTACTGATGCAAAACTTGATTTAGTCACATTAATAATACACCAATCATCCAATAGATAAAAGTAGTAATGGATAAATTTTATATTTAGTTTGTCTTGAAATTCAGGTTTAATTGAAAGAGATACAAATCTCTGATTTGATAAATGCGGAATGGTAATCAATGCATGTTCACCTATTGTTGCGGAAGTTGCAACAATAATAGAGTTAGCTGGAAATAAATTTTTACCTTTTACCGCAACTTTATTAACATATTGTATTGACTCATTAAGAATATGTCCATTTTCACGAATATCTTCCATTCTAAACCACGACACACTTCCGTTAGTCCAATATTGGGGATTAGACTTTGAAGGCGTGTAACCATTTTTTAAATTAAATACTTCCCCCAACTCCTTAAAATAAACTTCATCCCCAAAGGTCAATAACTCTCCTCTATAATACTCATACTGTTTCTTTCGCGCTTCCAGCTCCGCTTCCAGCTCCGCTTCCAGCTCCGCTTCCAGCTCCGTAAATGTATCAAGAATTTTAACTATTTGTTCTTGGACATAAAGGGGAGGAAGGGGGATTTTGAAATCCTCTACCATTGGTTTTCGAATTGATTTTACAGTTGCATTTACAGATTTTTTCAAAATATAAGGTAAGAAGTTTGCAAACAAATAGTAATAAGCAAATTTAGTTGATACTTTAGGAGTATTGAAATGAATACGATAAGCTCTTTGGTGTAATGCATATTTTCCATTAACATAGTGGAAAATCTCACCAACCCCACCTTCGCCAGGAATTACTATTGCCTCTTCATCAAATTCAAATGTATCTATTTTTTTAATAAATTTTGAACGTACAAATAATGGATATTTTCCGTTTTCGGTTGCTTCATTTCCGTTGCTACTTCCAGTGCCAACTTCAGCTATTTTACCCAATTCCTTAAACTCAACACCGTCAGGACAAAGTTCATTAACCAACTTATCAAATTTATTTATTGTTTGAGCCATTATTAATTTTTACCTTCAATTTCTTCTACAATTTTGTCAATTGCAGTTCTAAGTTCGCTTTGTTTTTTAACGATTTCAGAAATTTCTTTATTTAAATCCTTAATATTAGTAGCTTCCCTTGTATCTTCTGCTACGACATAACTTGAAACTGCAAGGTTATAATCATTTTCAGCGAGTTTTTCATTATCAACTAATTTTGCAAAATATTCAATATCTTTACGATTCTTGAAAGCATCTAAAATCCTATTACGATTAGCATCACTTAATTTATTTTTACTTCCGCCACGAACAAATTCGGCAGAAGCATCAATAAATAGTGTCTTATTATCACTCTTACTTTTTTTAAGCACAATTATACAAGTTGCAATAGTTGTTCCAAAAAACAAATCTGGAGGCAATTGAATAACGCAATCGACATAATTATTATCAATTAAATATTTTCTAATCTTTTGCTCTGCTCCACCTCTGTAAAGAACACCTGGAAATTCAACTATTGCAGCAGTTCCACTTGTAGAAAGCCATGAAAGCATGTGCATAGTAAAAGCCAAATCTGCTTTACTTTTTGGTGCTAAAACTCCTGCTGGAGAAAAACGAGGATCATTAATTAATAAAGGGTTAGCATCACCCTCCCATCTTATTGAATATGGCGGATTAGAAACGATTGCATCAAAAGGTTCATCATCCCAGTGTTTAGGATCTGTAAGAGTATTGCCATGAGCAATGTTAAAATGATTATAGTTAATGTCATGTAAGAACATATTAATACGGCAAAGGTTAAAAGTTGTTAAATTAATTTCTTGACCAAAAAAACCTTGCCTTACATTATCTTTTCCAAGAACTTTGGCGAATTTAAGAAGCAAAGAACCAGAACCACAAGCGGGATCATATACTTTATTAACATTCTTTTTACCAACAATAGTAATTTCAGCTAAAAGCTCACTAACTTCTTGCGGAGTATAAAACTCTCCTCCTGATTTTCCAGCACTACTTGCATACATAGTCATTAAAAATTCATAAGCATCACCGAATGCATCAATAGTATTATCTGAATAATTTCCCAGACGAAGCTCATTGATGGATTCTATAAGTTTAACAAGTTGCTTATTTCTTTGTTCTACGGTATTTCCTAATTTATTTGAGTTTACATCTAAATCATCAAATAACCCTTTCAAATCATCTTCACTTTCTGTTCCCTTAGCAGAACTTTCAATATTTTTGAAAACTTTTGATAAAGTTTCATTTAAATTAGAATCGTTACGTGCATTTTTTGTAACATTCTTAAATAACTCACTTGGTAAAACATAAAATCCTTTTTCTTTAACAGTATCAACTCGACCAAATTCTGCTTCTTTATCAGACAGCTTAGAGTAATCAAAATCCTTTTTTCCAGCACGTCGTTCATCATCATTGATATAATTAGTTAAATTTTCACTAATAAAACGATAAAAAAGCATACCTAACACATATTGTTTAAAATCCCAACCATCGACACTACCCCTCAAATTGTTTGCAATTTGCCATATAGTTCGATGCAGTTCTGCTCGTTCTTGTTCTTTTGATGCCATTATTCTCTCTCTTCCATTTCACAACCTCGCAATCTTACCTTTATCGTAAGTTTAACGCCCTCCTCTGTAGAGATTAAGTCCATACTCCTTATTAAAAAGGGTTCTATAAAAACCTATCCGCATACTGGAGTTTATTTAATTTGGGGTAGATCTGGGTAGGTTAAAAATATCTTGGAGGAATACGGTTGCTCCACTACTGTCAAGAAATCCTCCGAGCCAAGTACCAAAAAAGATGGCACACAATCCAACAACCACATAAATCGTGCCGTATATTACGGGAACAATTTCTTCTTCGTGCAACCCATAAATAATACCAAAAATACCTATTACGATCGCAATGATTCCAGCCAAAATAAACAATTTAGCTGCGATGGTTAATACGATCACAACAAGAATAAGTAAACCTATAACTATCCAAAGCATGCTTCTTCCGCTATCGTCTCGGTATTCTAAACGTGCCATTTTACAAGTAATCCTTATTCCTGTCCAGCTTCCCCTTAGACTTTAAATGATTCACAACCGCAGACCGTATCAGGTCTGCTTCGCTGTATCGTGGAAACTCCTTTTGTTTGTCCTTGACGATTTCTGTCACGGCTTGAGCTACTGCTTCAGGGAAACGAGTCGTTACCGTGAGCGGATATTTGAGTTCTTTCTTAGACATATGTTCGACTGGCAATTACCAACAGCTTTTAAATGTTTCGCTATGAAACATTTAATTGCCTCTAAGGAGAAAGATACACCGAAACCTTTAAATATATGTTATTACTTAAGAATTACATCATGAAAGCCTCTGATGGGGTGAAAAGCGAGATTGAATTCCTGTCTCCACAACGCGAAACGCTGGAAACAAAAGGAAAGCTGACCTATAATGAAGGGGATAGGGCATTTACGAACCTAAAGATCAAGAAAGAATTTCTGCTAGAATTTCCCCATTTAAGAGAGAAGACTGAACAATTTGACTTCATCTATCTCATGAAACTGCATCGCAGCTTTAAGGATTTGAAGAAAGACCTTGAGATGCTTGAGAAGGAAGACCAAGGCATACCTATTGTGATGTTTTTAGGGAAAGAGAAGAAAGAGTTATCCTGATTGCTTCTGTATAAACGTACGAATATGCGAAATAAAGAGATTAGCATTTGTTATTGAATCTTCAGCAGGATCTTTGTTTGCTTGAGGAGCAGTTTCATAGGTAAAATCTCCACGTTTCTTCTTTTCAATCTTTATGATGTTAAGGAGATCTGCAGCACGCACAAATGCAGAGGTATAAGCACGAAGCAAGTGTCTATCGAGCTTTCCAGTATCAAAGAATGCTTGTCGAAATTGATTATAGACTTTGTTATGAATGTCTGGAGGGCGTACTTCTACCTTTTGAAGTAAGAGCGCGGCACGAGCAGCATAGAAAATGGCATAATATGCGTGACCGATAACCGAGCTATAAAACGTCGTTGGAGCTGGTAAAACAAGCTCTTTCTTGAGAGCGGCATCCTGACTAATACGATGAAGTGCCTGTGCAGCAAATAATTCATTGCTTGCACGGTCAAGCCAGAGATTAACCCTTGAATCCATGGTCAATTGCCTCCTTTAATATTGAGAAGTATTCTGCCCCACCCGTAAAGATGAAATGATGACGTACAAACTCCTTCCCGTAATTTTCTTTTTGAAGCGTCAGCATTTCAAGAAATTCTGCTTTCGTAAAGACATACAAATGAACTGGTGGAATACTCAAATCAGCTTCCTGTTGTAATTCAGCATAGATTGATTTCTTTGTCTGGGTATCATCACAAATAATTACCACATCAAGATCAGATGTCTTTGTTTGTTTTTTCTTCGCATAACTCCCCGTGACTAGCATGATAAAGAACACTGTTGGCATCTTAGCGCGAAGATTCTCGATAATTTGAAGTGGAATGTGTGATGTCCAAGCACAATATTCTTCTAAAAACCCCATATAACTCTGCGTATATGCTGAACTTAGATTTAAGCTATGCAGTAAAGACCTGCCTACTTTTTCAGGTTTTAGGAGAATTCTCTGTTCTACAAGGCGATTCAGTGCATCATACACATACCACTTCGATTTTTTCTTAGAAATCTTGCTTATTTCCGAATAGGCGAGCTTCTTCCAGGGCTTCTCAAGGAAAGCCATGTCGATTGCGTACTGTTGGTTTAGGACTTTCATGGTATAGGTACAACTTCCTGTACTATATAGACCATAATCTTGTACTATATAAATATTTCTATTGATAAACTTAGACCTTACAAAATTATATAAATAAGAGTAAGTAGGCAACGTTGTATGACGTTGCCTATAGCACATAAGGCGACTCATGTTATTCCTCCTGTAGATGGTAATTGATTTTCTATCCTCTGTTCACTCATCTTTTTCATAATAAGGGCAAGAACGTCTTTGTCTTTTAAGAGCGTGTTCATGAGATTATCCGCAAGATTCTGCTCTTGTTCCTTTGTTAAAATTTCTTTGGCAGCTTCTTGCTCTAGGATAAATCCGCAACTATTGCAGAAACGGTTGGTTGCAGGGTTCTTGATTTTACAGCGTAAGCAAGAAGTAGGCTTGAGTAAGGGGTCTTTCTTGACTTTTTCAACAATGATGTTATTTGCCTGTAAAATTGCATCATCTGCATCTTTGCCTGACATATGAACATAAATCCCTGCCATTTTACTGCTTTGTGTCCATCCTAGATAATTCTTGAGCTGTGAATCACTCATAATAGACGCAAGTTGTGTTGCTCTGCTATGTCTGAGCAAATGAGGATGGATACGCTTCTTGATGCCTGCCTTTGCTCCTGCACGCTTGAGAATCGCAATAATGCGATTATAACACAAGAGGCGTTCATGATTACTGACCCACAGAAATGCTTCAGGATTTTCATTTTCGGGATGACTATTAATCCATTCTTGTAAGTAAGGGGTTGCGTTAATAATGAGAATCTTTCTGCTTCCTGTCTTTCCTGCTATAGAAATGCGTGCGCCATAGGTTTCAAAACTCACATTTTTTATTTTCATCAAGCCAACTTCTGAAACTCTGCATCCCGACTCAGCCAACGTTGCAAAGAGGGCTTTATCACGGACACATTTACACGCTTGTATCAATGCCTTTGTCTCCTCTTCTGTCAAAAGCTCTTCAGGGAGCTTGCGATGCTTAACGCCTAACTCCATCTTCATCCAACGAACCTCATCAGGATAGCCGTCGCCTCGATCTACACCACGAATAAAGCAGTAGAGCTTACGAATCATGATCTTAAAGCATCTCTTCGTCTCCTCACTCCAGATCTCTTGATGAACCGCAGAAACCACACGGCGAATATCTTCTTTGCCTGCCTTCTCAAAGGGCATACCGAGCAGACGGTTAAACTTGAGAATGTCTCCAAGATACCGCTCGATCTTTGCCAGACCAATCCCCTCACTTAACAGGTAGTCTTTGAAATTCAGAGCAATCTTCCGATTCTCTTCAGAAATATCTCTCGCCTCGCTGATTCTTATCAGCGTTCTCTTAAATCGTTGTTCGTAGTTGTGTATACTCACCATGTTCCCAATAGCGCTCAGCTATTAAAGAGCGCTTATCGGGCGTACAATCTTTTCGAAACGCCCGGACCAGGATTTGAACCTGGGAATCCTTTTGGGAAACGGGATATTTGCGTTTTTTGTTTCTCTTCCCATGAAGGGAGGTTGAAACGTGAAGGAACAGTAGGTTCCTTACGTAGCAATCCCGCGCCGTAACCGCTGGGCCATCCGGGCATATGCAAACAGGGAGAAAACCACTTATAAGCTTTGCCATACAATTAGATTTATACCTTTCATATTCCTTATTATCATAGATAAAAAAGAAGTTCTTGCGAATACTGGAGATTATGTGCGTCACGAACTAGAAAACGACGCGACTGGACACGATTGGTGGCACATTAATCGTATGATGGAATCATATTTACAGCAGTTTCACGCAGAATGGTCTGGGCATTGCTAGCTATGATTGTGCCCAAGTTATGATTCCCAAAATATCAATAATAAGATACACTACTGATAATATAAGCAGACCATAATGTTTATGTTTCCATGCAAATGCAATCCAGAACAAAGAAGCAACTGTCCATATATAGAAGCCTTCAATATACTTGAAGACATTGAGAATCGCTCCTGTAATGCTCAATAAGGTGGCAGCCCACTCAATCAGATGGTCGCGCAGATTCTTTTCAATTACATGTATTGTATGAAACCTATCTCTTTTTCTTTTCATGTGTTCGGTAAGATGACAACCTTTAAAAGCCCTCGCATGTCTCTATTAGTATAGCGCGGTGGAGCAGCCTGGAGTGCTCGCGAGGCCCATATTCACAGTGCGAAGCACTGTTCGCAACGGGGGAACCTCGAGGTCGTGCGGTTCAAATCCCACCCGCGCTATTCTTATCATCTCGGTGGGATTTTCAAATGCTTAAACTCTTTAGAGTTTAAGCCACCGCGGAACGAAGTTCTGCGTGTGCCCACCCGCGCTATTCTTATCATCTCGGTGGGATTTTCAAATGCTTAAACTCTTTAGAGTTTAAGCCACCGCGGAACGAAGTTCTGCGTGTGCCCACCCGCGCTATTTTTCCTCCATTACAATAATATCTATAAACAAAGGAGATGCTTGCTTTTTTATGTTCAAAACAGATAATGCTTCTTTGGAGAAATTATCCTTTGCATTTACAGAGCAGGATATCACGCGATTCAGAAGATTGTTGGAACTTCTAAAAGCAAATGATTTAAGCACGATATCCGATAAAGAATATGCAAGGCTCGCTGCGGGACTTAAAAGAATAGGGGAATTGAAATTGAATGGCAAGGTCTATGCATTTGATGTTGAAGACAGCTATGCATCTAAGCAAGGAGGAGATTCAGGAGAGGGAGTTGAACTATAAATGCGGCATGGGAATAGGTTAGAAGATTACTTGGTGAATTCTGACAGAGATTGGGTTTTGAAGGTCGATCAGGTTGTGCCTATATTAAAGCAACATAGTATTTCAACAATCTACACTGGGAGCATACTTGCCAAAGAAGGTTTTCTTGGAATTACTGCCGAATCAGACCCAGACGACCCAATATATCGCACTGTCCTGTCAAATTATAGTATTGCTGAATTTGAAGAATCTGGGATACACGTCGTAAAATTAGAACAAATGATATGATTTGTATTGAGCACCAATATTTTTATTAACTCAGATTATACTTAATTTTTATGCAATTTTTTAGAACGCAACTTGAATGTGGAGCAACACTGATTGGACAGAAGTTAAAAGACCGACCCGTGGTTTTTGGATGTTCTATTCCCTATGGCTCTGCGCACGATAAGCCTCGTCTTCAAGGGATGGCGCACTTTTTAGAACATATGCTTTTTGAATCTGAAACCAATCTTCGTAGAGAAATAATTGAAAAACAGTTAGATGCGTATGGAGGAGATATGAATGCCTATACAGAATATTTGCGCACTGTCGTTTATTGTTGTGTCCCTCCAAGAGAGATTATTAATGGTGTAAGATTCATCTGTGAACTAGTGAGAAGACCAAATTTTAGACCTCATGATCTCGGACTAGAACGCAAGATTATACGAATTGAAACTGATATGGCTGAAGACGATCCTCTTGAAACAGGAGAAGACTTAATAAATTTGGCCATGTATCATCCCCCTTTTGGAGCATTAGTAAGGGGCAAGCAAAAAACAATTCGGAATATTACTTCGGAAGACCTTCTAAAGGTTTGGAAAAGAGCATATAATCCTTCAGGATTTACCTTTTCTTTTGCTGGAGACGTTTCTGGGGATATTGTAAAAGATGCGATTAACTCTAGTCTGGATAGACATGAGCTTCTCTCAACTCCATACGTACCTCTTCTTCCTCCGACTATCGTGCCCCAGACTCAAAACATTTTTCAAGCAAAAAAAGGACTGAAAAAGACTCATCTGCGTCTAGGTTATCAGAGCCCTCATTTAACAGACCCTCTTTACCCTGCATTTTGTGTTCTAGATGTTCATCTTGCTGGGGGTCCTTTTTCAAATTTATTTCAGGAAATTCGAGAGAAGCGAGGTCTTGCATATCGCGTTACTGCCTTAGAAGACTCTGGAGCAAGACACGGAGCCTATTGTTTATTTATAGGCACACCTCCTGGGAAAGTAAAAAAAGTTTGCCAAATTGTTAAAAGAGAAATTGAGGCAAGTGTACGCATCTCTAAGGAGAGATTCGAATATGCTAGAGATAGAATTCTAGGGGTCCTTGATTCTACAGCAATTCAGCCTGAAGAAAGAATGAGTGACCTACTTGAATGGGAAACCGATGGTCCGGGTGCAGAACGGCTCTTGCAAAAAAAAGAATACCTTCAGAAAGCTACTTTAGAAGAAGTGCGAACTGTGGCACGTAAGCTCTCTGAGCAAGAACCAGCGAAGGTATTTATTAGTTCTCCAAAGTTTATACATAAATATCGCGCGAAATACATGTAATCTGTGCTGTCTATCTAATCCACTATGGTGCTTCTAATTTCATGGACTTGCTTAGTAGAAAAGCATATAAAACAGATTGCATCTTTCTTTTCTATGTTAATCATGGGAATTGACGACGCAGGTCGTGGACCACTCATCGGACCAATGTTTCTCACTGGTGTTTTAGTAGAAGATAAAGATGAGCAATATCTAAAAGAAGAAGGCGTAGCAGACTCTAAAAAATTGACACATCCTGTACGGGTGAGACTTGCTGAGCTTATCAAAGAGACTGCACAGGCATTCTATATTGTCTCTGCCTCTCCTTTGCAAATTGACCATGCTTTAAATAGCGGGATAAATCTCAATACTTTGGAGGCAATGAAGACGGCGGAGATAATTAACAAGCTAAATTCTAAGAAGGAAAAAATCAAAGTTATAGTGGACTGTCCATCAGTAAATACAAAAGCATGGAGAGCAACGCTCATGTCTTATCTCCAGCACACTGAAAATCTTGAGGTTTACTGCGAGCACAAAGCAGATGTCAATTATCCATCTGTCTCAGCTGCATCAATCCTTGCCAAGGTTACAAGAGAAGAAGCTGTCACAAGATTGCAAGAAGAGTATGGTGATATTGGCTCGGGCTATCCTTCAGACCCTGTAACTCAGGCATTTCTGAAGAAAAATGGAATGAGACTGAAAGATGCAGGAATATTCAGAACAACATGGCAGACATGGAAGTCTCTCTTTCTTGAAGAAGGCTCGCAAAAACAGTCAAAGCTTTTTGATTTCAGGGAATCAAAGTGGATTAAGTGACAGGATTTATTCTTCATCGTCTTTTTGTGTTACCTCGTACTTAATCGAATGCTCCTCAGCTTCATTTTCCTCTTCACCTTCTTTGCTCGGGGCGAAGTCCTCATCCATGGGCATTACCTCTTCATTCTCGGTGATTTCAGGTTCATCTAAGGATGCATGAACTGGCACAGGGACAGGAGGAGTTGCGACCAATGTCGGATTCTCAGGCTCAGCCACGGCACTTGAATTCAATGTAGAATTTATGTTAAGACTTAAGATTTTAGATACTCCATCATGCATGCTGACCCCATACAATATGTTGGCATTCATGATTATTACATCATTATGCGTAACTACAATATACTGCCCTGCCTTCATATACTGATTCAGCAATCCTGCTAGGCGTTCAGAGTTTCTCTTGTCAAGAGCAGCATCAATCTCATCAAAGACATAAAAGTGATAGGGCTTGTATTCTTGTATGGCAAATAAAAGAGATAATGCAACAAGAGTCTGTTCTCCACCACTCAAAGAAGTAACATCAAAGTACTTTCCTTTTGCGAGCTTGACAATAATATTGACTCCGCCGGCAAATATATCTTCTTGATTCTCAAGTTCAAGAAATGCAACGCCTTTAGATGAGAGCTTTGAGAAATTTGAGGAAAATAGTGCGTTCATGGCTCTGAATGTTTTCATGAAAGATCTTTTCTTCTTCTGGTCAATTTCCGAGATAATCCCCAGAATTTGCTGCTTTTCACGCTCAAGAGTCTTAACTTTCTCTTCAACAAAGTCATATTCTTTCTTTACTTCATTATATACTTCTAAAGCACGCATGTTAATCGAGCCAATCTGTTGTACTGATTCTTGAGATTTCTTTAGGCGCTCTTCAAGTGCTTGTATACTTCCCTGAATAAGTTCTATGCCACTAAACTCCGTTAATTCCATCTGGACTGCTTCTCTCTCAGCATCAAGCTTAGCCTCACCAATCTTCAAGTAATTAATCTGGTCTTCAACTGCCCGCACTTCGTTTTGCATCTCAGAAAGTTCAATATTCTGGTTCTGAACACTCTTTTGCAAGCTCTCGCGTTCCTCAAAAAGTTTCTTGAATTTCGCATGCAATTCTCTTTCTTGTTGCTCTTTGCTTTCCAAAATCTGACGCTTCTCCTTAAGATTATGTTCGAGGTCTTTAATCTGATGTTCAATATCCTCCAAATCCTTCGTGCTTCTCTTGATAATTTTCTGCATACCTTCAAGTTCACGCTCTTTGTACAAAAGTGTAGTGTCCATGTCTCCCTTAGTGCGAGAGGAGATCTCCTCAATTTCCATTATGGTATTTTCATATTTCTCCTCAATCTTTGAAACATCAATTGTTTTTTCTTCAAGATTTTTACGTCTCTGCTCAAGTTGCACAATATCTTCCCTTATTGTCTTTTCTTCATCAACTGCTTTCTTGAGGTGCTCATTTTTCTCTTTCATATTCTTGTGTCTGACAAGCTCAATCTCTGCAGTTGACAATTTATCCTCAGCACTTTTAATCTCTGTAGTAAGCGATAGTTTCTGATGCCTTAGTTCTTGAAGCTTAGCCCGCGCTTGCAGCATCTCTCTATCTGCATGTTTTATCTTCTCTTCAGACTCATGTTTGACATGCGAGATATGGGTCTGCGTGATTGTACTCTGGCAAAGCGGGCAGGTATCTAAACTTACCACTTCTCTTATAATCTTCTCAGCTCGGGATCTCTCAGCTTCTGAAACTGAGATTTGTTTCTCATGAAGAAGTTCTTCCTTACTTGCCTGTTCCAATAATTTTTTATGCGATGCAAGAAATTGTCTATTGGAGAGAGCCGCCTGTGCGCAATCTGCTTCTGTTGCATAAATTAGAGTTCGCGCATAATCTTCAAGTTGTTTCAATAATGCCTCAGAAGAGATTGTTGTGCGATGCAATTGTCTTTCCTTGTCTCTGATTCGCTCATGTAAGGCTGCAAGCTCAGTCTTAAGTGTAAGAACTCGTTTTCTCTCTTCTTCAAGAACACCAAGCTCTTCTTTCTTTCTCTTAAGTTCTTCCGCTTTCTGAGCCATCATAGGGGACTCAGTCTTCAGTTCTTTAATCTCCTTTTCAAGTGCAGGTATAGATTTCTCTACTTCATGCATACGGCGAGCAAGTTCGTTCTTCTTGTTCTCGTAGTTTTCACGTCTTACTTTTAGCCCTTCAAGTTCGGCTTTTAGGTTTGCAACATGAGTTCTTACTGTTTCCTGCTCCAAACCTGTTGCTTGCTGGATATGCTTGCCAATCTGGCTAATCTGTTCAGTCTGTTTCTCAAGTTCTTTTTGAATCTTCTCAATTGATGCCTTAATTTTATCCTTTTGTTCACTCTTTTCGGCAATTGACTCGTTAATCGACTCTATCTCTTTGCTTTTATCTCCGGATTTCTTAGTCAGGATAGATGCCTTACACCTCTTTACCATAAGCTCAAGCTCCTTGAATCTTAGAGCTTGACTTCTTTCACGGTCAAGATTTTTCAGAAATGCGCTTCTTTCTCTTAAGATAGCAGATATCTCTTTGAGTTTCTCTTCTGTTTTCTCAAGTTCACGGAGAGATTTTTCTTTCCTTGATTCATAAATTGAGATGCCTGCAACTTCTTCAACAATCTTTCTTCTGTCGTCAGAAGGCATTTTAACAATTGATTGGATTTGCCCTTGCAAAATAAGATTAAATCCGTAAGGGTCTATACCTGCTTGTGCGAGCATCTCTATAACTTCTATACGAGTCTTAGTCTCATTGTTTATCTTATATACGCCCTGACCATTGTAACGGACAATGCGTTTGAGGGATATTTCCTCCTCATCAATTGAAAATGTTCTTTTTTTGTTATCGAATACTATCTCAACAACAGCTTCTCGTGCTGGCTTTATGTATTTTGAACCCATAAACAATAAGTTTCTTGCTTTCGCAGCTCGCATAGATTTTATAGATAACCTTCCTAAGACAAAACATAAGGCGTCAGTCACGTTCGAATTGTGGGTAAAGATATTATTGGCAATAAAATTATGATGTTCATCAACACACAAATCGTAGACCCATTCTTCTCCCTTAACTTCTTCAATAGAAACAAGCTCATCCCAAAATATATCTGCAGTAGCAAGTTTTGCAAGCTGCTCTCGTGCAGCCGAAGTTCCTGTAATACATTGCTGCAGAATGAGCGAAAGTCCTTCTCGCGAAGGCAGCGTAGAAGAATAACAATATGATTCAAGACGGGGGAACGCTGAATGTGTTTGTTTAACATTCATCGAAAGCTCCCGAATTGCTCTCTTTATAAGAGTATTCGCCTCAATCAAGTCAACATTCGAGTTTGATTTTTTTAAGATATTTTCTTCAATGCGTTGACGTTTTCTAAGATGGACAAGCTGTATCTTGCTTTTGAATAGTTTAAAATTGTCAACACCATATAATAGCACAGATATATACTCTCCAATAAAATTAAGTTTTTTTATTCCTTTGAGCACTTTTCTGGTTCTCGGCACCATTCCCAATCGCAAAAGACACTGTTCTATGCCGTTCGCAAGACGTTTGCTTTTAGTCGTTATCTCAATTGTAGATGATGAAACATACCCATCACCACAATAGAGTCCATTCAACAAAGCTGCAATTTCCTTCTCGCCTGCATGGGACAAGAATATATTTGAAATATGCTTATGCTCTGTCTGCTTCGCCATTCCAAGCTTTGCGAGCAGCTTTCTCAGCGGTTCTGAAAATATAATTACATCCCAGCATCCTTTTTTATACTCTCGTACCGCTGGCTCTTCTCCAAACAAGGCGCGGACAAGTTCAACATAGTCAGCTACAATCTCACTATCTCCATTGGTAAACCAGATCTGGCTTGAATCTGAGAGCCGTCCTTCTGCGAGTACATAACCAAGGAAACGCGCAAATTCTGGAGAATTAAAAAATGGAAATCGATTTATTTTTCCGTTTGAGATGATAGTATTAATCCTCTGCATAATTTCCTGCGTAGAGAACCCAAGGGCGCGCAGCATGATTATTGCATATCCAGTATTGATTGATTGACCGTCAAGAAAACTTTTGAGTATTAAGTATGGGATGCCGAGCATTGATGCTATCTCTTTCCATGTCACCTCCTTTTCCTCTTTGAATGCTCGTAACACTGCCGCTATTTCTTCTTGATGTGGCGTATAAATTGAGTCTTCTGGATGAATTTCATCAATCAATTCATTGAACGTAAGAGTTTCAGGAGTAAATGGAATTCTTCGGGGAATAGCGATTCGTACTCCTGACGCTAGTTCCTCTGCCTTTGCTGCCATGACCACTCCTTCCTTGAGTATAAAGAAAGGATGATAAGGAGTTGCAGTAATTGATCTTCCAGAGCGCGTTCTGATAGTAAGAAGTGTTTCTGGAGCAGTTCTCTTGACAAATGCCTTTATTTTCTTCTTACTGGTTTTAAGCGTTTCTAAGTCGAGGCACATGACTTCAGTTCCATCTCCGACAGCAATATACCCATCTTCAGTCTGTGCAGCTCCTAAGAGGTGCGTATTCACAATTTCATCAATTCGTCGTATGCTACCGTCGCCAAGTGAAACAAGAGTATCTCCTCTCGTGCATTTACCAGAACCATTTGGTCCAAGAACAACAGATATTCCTTGGTCGAAATTAAGCTCTGTTCTTCTGGCAAAGCTCTTAAACCCATGCATGACCATCCTCTTTATATAAGTCATGTCCTCAAGAAGTCTTAAGAGCTATTTAAGGATTCCTGCACTTTTACCTTAGCCCGTATACATCATCTACTAAGCATTTGATATAATTATAGACGAGGTGTGACTGTACCGATTCTTCGTGTGAAGCAATAATTTCTCTGTATTCTGATATTGATTGCTCCAGACCTTCAAAATGGGAACTATCTTTCAAGGCTTCTACTAAATCGTCAAAAAGACCTAAGGGATCTGTAAAAAGTTTTTCTATTGTCATGGATTTCTGTGAAAATAAAGAGGTTTATAAATTCGACTGTCACTTTAAAACTCTCTGCAGGATAAAAAATATTATCATAAAATTTTTATGTCTCACACTCTATGTGATGAATGTCGACGTATCCATCGCATAAGGAGTCGTTCAGAAGGCATAGAACTTCTAATAGTCGTACCAATTGGGAACAATTTGCGAGCCGTTTCTTGATGAGGCATATAACCACTACATACAAGGACACCTAATTTTGGGTTTTTTTGTTGCATGGCGTGCGCTACATCCAAGTATCCTGCAGTTGGGTGAAGAATGAGTGCGTTGTAGTCTTTTGCATAAAGTGTTGCAATATCTTTAAATTCTTTGCTTGACCACACGTACTCTACCGAGCACCCCAGTTCATTTTCTTTTCGAGAGAGATATCGATAATCTTCTTGACTATGATCTACAAGTAACACTCTTGTTCCTAAAGGAGGCAAATAACTTTCAAGGCGTCGTATCTGGAAAAATTTTTGCAGGAATTTTATCTCCGCCATCGTTTCCTCATCATCCCCTCCTGAAAAACCTAAATCATAGTACATTCTTCTTCCTATTTCGAGAACTCTCCGCAAACCAAATTGCGTACCTGTCGGTTTGCTGGATAAAGGAATGTCTTCTTCATATAAGAATTCTTTCGCAAGTTTTCTAGGGAGCAGCTTACCTCTATTTCTAATTCTGATATAAAGCTCACTTCTTACAGAACTCTCATCAAAACAAACATCAACGTCAACCTTTTTCTCTTTTGGATAACCATCATACGCTTCAGCGGCATTCGATAATAAAATGCGAAGGCTTTCTCTAAATTGTCCCGAGATAAAGTATCTGTCAGGATCAGAATGTTTTGAATTTCCTCTCCCCAAAGCAAATTTTACATTTGGATACAATCTCTCGATTCGTCCAATCTCTCGATTAAAAATCTGAGATATACTTAACATACAATCTCCTTGAGAGGATTCTAAGAGTGAGACTAAGCGCGAAAGCATTAACGTCATGGCTTTATGTGCTTCTCGACTATTCATCTCTTCATGTTTTGAAAGCTCTTCTGTAGCAATAGCCCACTGTCCTTTATAATCATGAACTCGTGAGTATGACTCTCTTGCATCGGCTCCATAAAATGAATGAACATCAGTCAATGAAAGAATACGTTCGCGTAACCCTTGAGAAGAAGGAAGAGATTCTGCAAGATAGTTTCTTAATACAAAGAGATCAGGCCGTAACGCATCAATTTCGCTATGAATCTGTGGAATCTGGTTGAGTGAAATCTCATCATCGAGAATCTTTTCTAAGGCGCTTTTTTCGCCTTGTTTAGGAAAACTATTATGTAAGATGAATTCAACTTTTGCGCGCACTCTCTTTGGATTTGTGAGTAGCTCATCTTTTGGAATGTAGAGCAGCCCGAGCTCTTGTTCTTCAATAGCCTTTCGTGCTTTATCAGATAATGTTCCGCTTAACAAGGCGAGGCTCATTCGAGGATATTTTTGGAGAATATGTGCAATAAGCTTGTTCCCGTGCTTTCCATGATTCAGGTGCAGATCAATGAGTGCAAGGTCATAGGGTTTTTCTTCAAGTGCACATTCTGCCCAGTTAAAATTATTTACACTCTTAACTTTAATTTCAGATGAATTCAGCGCTTGAGCAAGTAAAGATTGCCAACTCTCCTGATTTTCCAGATGGAGAACAGAATAAGTCTTTGTCGCTTCTTCAAAAGTTCTATTATCAAGAGTCATTTTATCATCTTCTTTCCACATTCACTATTTATATGTTCTTATGTTTTTTGGTATTCAGGAGCTACTAAAAGGTAAAAAATAAAAAAGGAAGAAATATCCTTAGTAGTAGCTTTCTCCGAGTTCTTCAGATTTCTGCGGTTTGCGTGTTAATAATACAATTAACACGACAAGCAAGACCACAAAGATAATTGCCAGAACAACAGTTAAAACAACAGTTGTGTTAGTTGCTTTGCCAGTTGTGCCTACAATACCTGTGCTCTTACCTTCAACGTTCAGTGTAAAGCTTTCTTTCTTTACGAGATTTCCTTCAGAATACACACTAACAGTGAATGGGTACGTGCCTGCCTTTGTGGCAGTTGCGCGTATCTTCACAGCTTTGCTTGTACCTGCAGGAATTGCAGCGAATGGTTCATCAGCCTCTACAGTAATTCCTGTAGGGGTGTCAGCAACTAATTCGTAGACTCGTACATTTCGCCCAGAGTTAACTAGCGTTAGGCTATATTCTGCGTCTTCGCCGATAGCTGTACTTCTGCTCGTAGCAGAAGAGACAACAAGGCTATTTCCGCTAGCACCAACGACAGCAACTTTCTTGCTTAGCTTAGTCGAGGAATCGTCGCTATATGCTTCGATTTCGACGGCATAAACACCAGCAGGAGTGCTTGCAGGAATGTTTAGATTCATGCGGCGCTCGCTTGCATCCTCTTTATCTGGGTTACTCTGATCAACCGGTGCAAGGTCACCGAAGTAAGCTTGTCTTTCAAGACCCAAAGCGGGAACTGAAACCTTGACAAACGTATCTTCAGAGAAGTGGCGGCCGCGGTTCTTTAGTACAATATCCATAGCGAGAGTTTCGCCAGCTTGTACGCTAGAATCCATTGCGACATTGAGAACCTGTACTACGTACGACTCTCTTTGTGCACCAATGGCGACTTTGCGGGACGCTACCTCACCACGAGCGCGGTTTTCAATCGTAACATCGAGCTGCATTGGCTCGTTCTGTTCGATATTAAACGGTATCTGCACATTAATGACGCGACTGTAGGTTTGACCTACTATCACATCAAAACGTTCAGATACTGCGTCGTAGTCTTTTCCACCGGAGATTTCTGCTTTCACTCTAACGTCTGCCGCATTCTCTATAGCTGTAAATGTTACGCGTACTGGGGTTGTTTGTCCAGCAAACGCTGCAACGCTGACCGTACTGCCTGACAGAACGTCAACGCCGTTTACTTCTACAGTAAAAGGTTGTGCAACAAATGCGCTTACGCTGCCCGTCACAAGGACAAGCAATGAAAGTACCGCAATAAGTGAAACCAATATATGTTTAAATTCCATGGTTGAGGTTTAAATTTAGTTAAATGTAGGACTATTCGTCCATATATAAACTTTATGGTAGCAACATATTAGCAACCATTATGTAGTAACAAAAGCTTATATAGCTGTATACTTGTGTATACTATAACATGGCACTTAGAAAAGAACTTGTTTTGGAGAAAGAAGGGCAAAATATAACAACTATAAAACTATCTCAATCTACAAAAGCTAGGCTCGATAACTTGCGTATTTATAAGCATGAAACATATGAAGAGATACTCCAAAAGATGCTGGAGCTTCTCAATATCTGCCGTTCTACTCCTGAACGCGCTCGCACTTATCTCATGGATTTAGACAGGCAACGCAAGACAAAAAAGCCATAAAAAACTTATATTTTCTGTGCCTGTTTCATTCCCTCAACGCTATCTTTAACCATGTTCGGGGATTCATTAATAATGCGGATATTTTTATCTCTTGGCAAGTTCTTCAGCAATTCCTGCCAGACCTTTCTTTCAGTAGGAATATGATGCTTCTCACCTTTATCACCATATACAATGCCTGAAAAATGTACGTGCCAGTCTTTCTGTGGAAACGCCTGTTCTATTTTTTTATAATCTACTGATTTTTCTCTGGCGAGAATATGCGCAAAATCTATGCAGAATGAGCAGCCTGTTTCATTTACAAGTCTGCTAATCTCTTCCACACTTCCAAAGACGTTCACTTTTCCCATAGTTTCCGGAGCAATTTGAATCTTCCATTTACTCCTTTTAATCTCCTGCAACAGCTCTACAATGCCTTGCTTAATCGTTTGGTACGTCTGCTCCCTCTTTTCTGTTGTATCACCCTTATCAGTATAATACCCTGGATGAAACACAACGACTTTTGCGCCGAGCAGTTCGCCGATCTCGCAACATTGCAGGATGCGCTTTTTCGTTGCCTCACGTTTTTCTTTCTCGCTCGAATTGAGATTCACGAAATATTGTGCGTGAATGCTTAATTCAATCCCCAATTCATTAGCCTTGTCTCGAATCACTACGCATTCAGAAGGTTTAATATATGCGCTATAAGTAAACGCAATCTCACATGCTCGTAACCCTAACTTATGATATTGCTCTAACACTTGTACTGCAGTTTTGACAGGACCAAGCCCTGCTGGTCCGAATATGACTGACATTCTAACGAAAATTAAGAAGAGTTAATAAAGATGTGTTACTATTTCCGAGCAATCTTCCAGAGAGCTTTAAAATGTTCTAAATAGCTTTTAGCAATATCTACGTCTTCTAGTATAATCCCAAATGGATTCTCTGACCAAGAAGCTAGGCTGACTTTATCCCCATAGATTAAAGTAACAATAGGAGAGACTAAAGCAGATTGTAAAAACTTAATTTCAGCGAGCTTAAAATCCTCGGGATAGTCTTTAGTTCTTTTTCTAGCTAATGTTGTATCATGATAGATTGAATAGAACATAATGTGTTCCTTTTGTCTTTTTCTGTGCCATAGCTCTGTAAATATAGGCATTATTTCTAACCTCGATTTTCCAGAACCTCCCATTGCAAATATTTTAGAATTCTTTATTTTCAGAGTATCATTCATGATCGTTTTCAGTCCGTCTAGCCCCAGATAAACTTTAACATTGGGTTTATTTTTAAGGATCTTTTTTAGTTCCATAAGTTTTGGCAGAACCCCTTCAATTGTCTTTTCTTTTTCTTTTAGTTTCTCAATAAATTTATTAGGTTCTACAGCTTCAAATGTTTGAACATTCTCTTTTATAATATAAGAAACAAATCCTTTATTTTTTAATAAATTCAGAGTATTATAGACTGTTGTTCTAGGCATATCAAGATACTTAACCATGTTCTGAACTTTTGAAGATCCAAGAGACAGAAGATTAAGATAGACTTTTATTTCGTTCTCAGTAAGACCATAATCTCTAAGTGCTTTTTCAATCTCCATAAACTATACATCTCCTCCTTGTTTTTAAATCTTAGTATATAAAGTATAAAGGGTTAGCCTTTTTAGGTGCTAACCCCTTTGTGTTGTTATCTACGCAACACAAATATCCTACAAAAAAGAGAACAATAAACCTTTCTATTCAGTAAAACTAATCTTCC
>Ga0209211_10001691_pt1 | contig 40741 bp, 39 predicted proteins | sample RifGroA2_FD_183992 | JGI IMG/M metagenome (GOLD analysis project Ga0209211, IMG submission 183992) | Groundwater microbial communities from Rifle, Colorado, USA - Groundwater A2 (SPAdes) (version 2) | ecosystem: Environmental > Aquatic > Deep subsurface > Groundwater | place: Rifle, Colorado...
CCCCAAATTCACTATATGCGTATATCATATCATGAACCGGGAATGAGAGTCAAGGTTTTCACACGGTCTGGGCCGACTCCAGCCGCAACCCTCAAACACCTTTAGCCGAGCAGGTCGGGGAACCCGCAGGGCGGAAGCGCATGAGGCGGCGACCTGTCCCCGGCCTGCGGGGCGCACGAATCAGAACCTGAAAGTCGGCGCTGGCGGTACGGCGGTCAGTAGCTCGCCGTATTCACTCCGCCCATAGTGCATCCAGCGGAAAACTGGTGGCGTCGAAGGGCGGCTGCGAGACGGGGGCGGCATTTTCCAGAACGGTCAGAAGCAGCCACTGGCCGGCGCGGTTTTCAAACACTTCCAGAGTGCGCAGATCGGGATCGACCAGCCAGGCATGTTTGACGCCGTGACGGGCGTAGATGGGCAGTTTCTCGGCACGATCAACCTTGGCTGTCGACGGCGAGAGGATTTCGCAGACCCAGTCGGGCGGCAACTCGAACCAGGCGGTCTCGGGCAGCTTGGACATGCGCTCGCGGCGCCAGCCGGCCATTGATGATCTCGCCCACCAGATTCTCCGGCAGGTCGAAGAGGTCTTCGTAGGTGGCGGGCTTGAAAGTTGGCGGTCCCATGGCGAATATCCGGGTGGCGACACCGCGCAAGGTATCACGGCGTCAAGGCTTGATGCGCAGCCTGGCATCTCAGTCCTCGCGCCGTTCCAGCCAATTCTCGACGCTTAACCCCGGAACCCGCGAAAACTCGCCGATGTTGTCGGTAACCAGTGTGGCATCGAGGGCCAAGGCGTGGGCCGCGATCCATATATCGTTGGCGCCGATCGGCGTACCGCGCTGTTCCAGTTCCGCGCGGATTCGACCGTAGCAGCGGCTCGTTGCCGCATCGACCACCGCCAGCGGCAAGCGTTCCGCCAGTTCGGCGAGGCGCGCTCGATTGCGCTCGGAGTGGGCACTTTTCTCCGCGCCAAATTCCAATTCTCCCAGCACAACGGGACATAGAACCAGATTTGCCAGCGGCGTACTTTCAAGCCTGGCCACCACTGCGGCATTGCCCTTCATGGCCGCAATCACGATGTTTGTATCCAGCAGGTAACGCATCGCTCAGTCGAACGCTGCAACGGATTCGGGCATGGGGTCCGCGGGAGCCTCCAGATCGATGTCGCCGTCTTCCCAAAACGTCCGGAAGGCGTCTGCGGCCATGCGAGCACTGGGCGGTACCAGGCGAGCGACGACTTGGCCATGACGGGTAATGGCAATCTCCTCGCCCCGCGCAACTTCGGCTAGCAGGGCGGAGAGATTGGCTTTCATTTGCACGACAGGAACGGTTCTCATGGCATCCTCGCATATTCTGACCATATGGTCAGAATAGCAGGAAATGGCGCTCCGGGGGAAGCCGCCTGATGAACCCCCCGCACAGCCGGAAGCGGCAGGACACAACCCTGCCCGCTTCGCTGTGGATGCGTTTACGGCAGTCTGCTCTTGATGCGCAACTCCGCCGCGCGGGCATGGGCGGTCAGCCCTTCGCCATGCGCCAGGGTCGCGGCGATCGGCCCCAGGGTTTGCGCTCCGGCCTGCGACACCTCGATCAGGCTGGTGCGCTTCTGGAAATCATAGACGCCAAGCGGTGAAGAAAAGCGCGCGCTGCGGGAGGTGGGCAGCACATGATTCGGCCCAGCGCAGTAATCACCGAGCGACTCCGACGTGTAGTGCCCGAGGAAGATCGCGCCGGCGTGGCGAATCTTTTCCACCAGCGGCGCGGGGTCGGCAACGGCTAGTTCGAGATGTTCCGGTGCAATGCGATTAGCCAGTGCGCAGGCCTCGTCAAGGTCGGTTACCTGAATCAGGGCGCCTCGTCCATTGAGCGAGGCGGTGATGACCTCGCGGCGCGGCATGGTCGGCAGCAGTTTTTCGATACTGGCCGCGACCCGCGCGATGAACCCGGCATCCGGACTCAACAGGATCGATTGCGCCAGTTCGTCGTGCTCGGCCTGGGCGAAGAGATCGATCGCCACCCAATCCGGATTGGCCGCGGCATCGGCGATGATCAGCACTTCGGACGGCCCGGCCACCATGTCGATGCCTACGGTGCCGAAGACGCGGCGCTTGGCCGCCGCCACATAGGCGTTGCCGGGGCCGACGATCTTGTCCACCTGCGGGATGGTTTGCGTGCCGTAGGCCAGTGCCGCCACGGCTTGCGCGCCACCAATCGTGAACACGCGGTCGACGCCGACCAGGCAGGCGGCGGCCAGCACCAGCGCATTCTTCTCGCCGCGCGGGGTGGGGACCACCATGATCAGTTCGCCGACACCCGCCACCTTGGCCGGCAAGGCGTTCATCAACACCGAGCTCGGGTAAGCCGCCTTGCCGCCCGGCACGTACAGGCCGACCCGGTCCAGCGGCGTGATCTTCTGCCCGAGCCGGGTGCCGTCGGCTTCGGTGAAGCTCCACGATTCGAGCTTCTGCCGCTCATGATAGGAAGTCACACGCTGCGCCGCGGCTTCTAGCGCGGACCGCTGGGCGCTTGGGAGACTGTCGAGGGCGTGCCGCAGTTGACTCCTCGGCAGTTCGAGTTCGGCCATGCTGTTGACATTGAGCTGGTCGAAGCGACGGGTGTACTCAAGCGCCGCGACATCGCCTTCGGCGCGGACTCGTTTCAGGATTTCGGCGACGGTCTGTTCGATGGCATTGTCAGTCGAACCATCGAAGTGCAGCAGCGCATCCAGCGTGGCAAGAAAGCCGGGGTCCGTGGTCGACAAGCGGCGAATCATTTGATTGCCGCTTCGATGGCGGCGATGACCGGTTGCAACAGTTCGCGCTTCATTTTGAGCGCAGCCTGATTCACCACCAGTCGCGAAGAAATGCTCATGATCTCCTCGACCTCCACCAGATTGTTGGCCTTCAGCGTACTGCCACTGGAAACCAGATCGACAATCGCCTCGGCCAGCCCCGCCAGCGGCGCCAGTTCCATCGAGCCGTAGAGCTTGATGAGGTCGACATGGACGCCCTTGGCGGCGAAGTGCTCGCGCGCGACGGCAATGTACTTGGTGGCGATGCGCAAGCGCGCGCCGCGCCGGACGGCGGCCGCATAGTCGAACCCTGCAGGCGCCGCAACGCACATGCGGCATTTGGCGATGTTCAGATCCAGCGGCTGGTACAGCCCGACCCCGCCGTGCTCCAGCAGAACGTCCTTGCCGGCGATGCCCAGATCGGCCGCACCGTATTGCACGTAGGTCGGCACATCCGAAGCCCGCACGATGACCACGCGCACGTCATCGCGATTGGTGCCGATAATCAGTTTGCGCGATTTTTCCGGATCCTCGGCCGGCACGATTCCCGCCGCCGCCAAGAGTGGTAAGGTTTCTTCGAAGATGCGGCCCTTGGAAAGGGCGATGGTGATTCCGCTCATCGGCTCATTTTACCCGGCGAATGTTGGCGCCCAAAGCGGCCAATTTCTGTTCCAGTCCTTCGTAGCCGCGATCCAGGTGATAGATGCGCTCGATCAGCGTTTCGCCCTGCGCCACCAGACCGGCAATGACCAAGCTGGCCGAAGCGCGCAGGTCGGTAGCCATCACCGTCGCGCCATCGAGCGTCGGCCGGCCCGTGACAAAGGCGGTGTTGCCGTCGATCTTGATGTCGGCGCCCAGGCGGATCAGTTCCACGGCGTGCATGAAGCGGTTTTCGAAAATGGTTTCGCGCATCACGGCGGTACCTTCCGCCACCGCGTTGATCGCCATGAACTGGGCCTGCATGTCGGTCGGGAAGGCCGGATAAGGCGCCGTACGGATGCTCACGGCCGTCAGCCGTCGCGGCGCCTTGAGGCGAATCGCGTCGCGCTCGGCGACGATCTCACAACCGGTATCCATCAGCTTGTCGATCACGGCGTCCAGATAGCTGGTGGACGCGCCCGTGACTCGAATTTCGCCACCCGTCGCAGCCGCGGCGCAAAGATAGGTGCCGGTTTCGATGCGATCCGGCATGATGCGATGCGTCGTGCCGTGCAAGGCATCCACACCCTGGATCCGGATCACGTCGCCGCCGGCGCCAGAAATGCGCGCGCCCATGGCGACCAGACAGTTGGCCAGGTCGACCACTTCCGGTTCGCGCGCGGCGTTCTCGATCACGGTTTCGCCCTGTGCCAGAGAAGCGGCCATCATCAGGTTCTCGGTGCCGGTGACGGTCACCATGTCGGTGAACAGGTGCGCGCCTTTCAGGCGTGCGGCACGGGCATGCACATAGCCCTGCTCGACATTGACCTCGGCGCCCATCGCCGTCAGGCCCTTGATGTGCTGATCCACCGGCCGCGCGCCGATGGCGCAACCGCCCGGCAGCGAGACCCTGGCTTCGCCCGCGCTCGCCACCAAGGGTCCCAGGACGAGAATCGAGGCGCGCATGGTTTTCACCATTTCGTAGGGCGCCACGGCATTGTTCAGGCCCGAGGCATCCAGCGTCACCGTGTCGCCAGCGCCGACTCTTGAACCTTCCCGCGAAACCTTGACGCCCATTTGCGCCAGCAGTTTCAGCATGGTGCCGATGTCGTTCAGGTGCGGCACGTTGGTGAATGTCACCGGCTCCCTGGTCAGCAGCGCCGCGCACAACAGCGGCAGGGCGGCGTTTTTCGCGCCCGATATCGCCACTTCACCCGAGAGCGGAATGCCTCCCGTGACCAGCAACTTATCCATTGGCGTTCCATTCCTCGGGAGTCAGCGTCTTCATCGACAATGCGTGCAATTCACCCGAATCGAAACGTGCCTTGAGAACCGCGTTTATCCGCTGCTGCCGCTTGACGCGATTCAGACCGGCGAACTCGCTGCTGACGATGACGGCCTCGAAATGCTGACCGTCGCCCTGGACGGCGACAAACTCGCAGGGCAGACCGGCAGCGATCCAGGTTTCGATTTGTTTTGGGTCAAGCATGTGTAACTCCTTGGCTTCTATTTCAGGCGCGCAGCTTGTAGCCGCTTTTCAGCAGGTTCAGGGTGAGTACCGTCAGCACGGCAAGGCAGGTGCCGACAACGGCAAGACTTAGCCATGGCGAGGCATCGGAGACGCCGAAGAAACCATGGCGAAAACCGTCGATCATGTAGAAAACCGGATTCCAGTGCGACACCTGCTGCCAGAAGGGCGGCAGCGAATTGATGGAGTAAAACACGCCGGACAGAAAAGTAAGCGGCATGATCAAGAAGTTCTGGAAGGCGGCGAGTTGATCGAACTTGTCGGCCCAGATTCCGGCAATCACGCCGAGGCTGCCGAGGATCGCCCCGCCCATCAGGGCGAAGACGAGAATCCACCCCGGTTCGGCAAACGTCAGCGGCGCAAACCAGAACGTGGCAAACAATACGCCCGCGCCCACCACCAGGCCCCGCACCACGGACGCCAGCACATAGGCGGCGAAGAACTCCAGATAGGAAATCGGCGGCAACAGGACGAAAACAATGTTTCCCGTCACCTTCGACTGGATCAGCGACGACGAGGAATTGGCAAAGGCGTTCTGCAGCACCGACATCATCACCAGCCCCGGAATCAGGAATGCGGTGTAGATAACACCGTGCACCTTCACGTGCCCTTCCATGACATGGGAAAAGATCAGCAGGTAGAGCAGCGCGGTGAGTACCGGCGCCCCGACTGTCTGCGACCCCACTTTCCAGAAACGCAGCACTTCCTTGTAGAGGAGGGTGGAAAAGCCGCCGTAGCGCATCTCAGTTCAACTGCCCCCGTGGCTGCCCTTGCATGACGCGGACGAAAACCTCTTCGAGATCCGGCTTGCCGATTTCGAGATCATCTATCCTGCAGCCGGCAGCACGTATCCTTGCCAGCAGCGGCTCGACTTCGTCAAAACCGTCAAAGGGCAAAGACCACCAGCCGCCGTTCTTCGCGCCTTCACGGGTGAGTTCCGCCGGCATCTCGCCGTTGGTGCGCAATCGCAAGCTGTGGACAGAGAAGCGACGCAAGAGATTTGCCGTAGTGTCCAGGGCGACCACGCGACCGGCCTGCAGCATGGCAATACGGGTGCACAGGTTCTCGGCCTCCTCAAGGTAATGCGTGGTCAGGACAATGGTGTGTCCCGCCTCGTTCAGCCGCCGGATGAAATGCCACAAGGTCTGCCGCAACTCGACATCGACGCCGGCAGTCGGCTCGTCGAGCACGATCACCGGCGGACGATGCACCAGGGCCTGGGCGACCAGCACGCGGCGCTTCATGCCGCCGGAAAGCATGCGCATGTTGGCATTGGCTTTGGACGCAAGGCCCAGATTTTCGAGGATCTCGTCTATCCAGGCGTCATTGTCGCCCATGTCGAAGTAGCCCGACTGGATCCGCAGCGACTCGCGCACAGTGAAAAATGGATCGAAAACCAGTTCCTGAGGCACGACCCCCAGATGGCGGCGCGCGGCGCGATAGTCCGACTGAACATCGTGACCCATCACGCTCAGGCTGCCGGCATCGGCACGAACCAGTCCCGCCAGCGCGGAAATCAGCGTTGTCTTGCCGGCACCGTTGGGACCCAGCAGGCCGAAGAACTCCCCCCGCTGCACCTCAAGATCGATCCGGTCCAGTGCCTGGACATTGCCAAAGCACTTGGAGACCTGCTGAATGCGGATCGCAGCGGACATGACCAACCCGAAGGCTGCGGTCAATGCGACGGAAGAAGATCGGCGACGCCGTATACGGCGGCGAGGCTCAGCAGACTCTGCGGCAGGTTCAGAAAGCGCAAGGTTTTCCCACCGGCGGTTGCCGCTCGCATCCAGCCAAAAACCACGGCCAGGCAGGAGGAATCCATGTCGGTCACCGCGGCGAGGTCGAACGCCGAGGCATTGGCCGCTATCGCTGCTTCGCCTTCGGCAAGCAGTGTCGCAGCACCCGACATGATCATCGGACCCGATACCTCGACGCAATCACCGGCGATACGAATCATTTCTTTACCGAGGTCGCCTCGCCGGACTTGTTCTTGGCTTGCAACGACTTGATCAGACCTTCAAGACCGTTATTTCTTACCTCGGATGCAAAGGAATCACGGTAATTCGTCACAATGCTGATACCGCCGACTTCGATATCGTAGACTTTCCAGGCAACGCCGGATTTTTCAAGGTAGTAATCCAGCTCGATGTTCTTGCCCGCGCCCGACTGCTTGATTTCGGTACGAACCCGTACATCGGTCTCTCCCGCCTTCAATGCGAAGGGTTTGAAATCTATGGTCTGGTTCTTGTACTCGGTCAGCGCCTTGGCATAGGTCCGCACCAGAAGAACATGAAACTCGTCGGTCAGAATCTTCTGCTGCGCCGAACTGGCCTGTCGCCAATCCCGAGCCACTGCCAGCTGGGTCATGCGCGTGAAATTAAAGTGCGGCAACACCTTGGCTTCCACCAGATCGATGGCTTTCCTGGTGTTTCCGGACTGTATGTCCTTGTCCTTGCGGACGATATCGAGTACCTCGTTGGTCACCGTCTTGACCAGGACATCGGGAGCGACTTCCTGAGCCATCGCCGTCGTGGCGATAAGCAGGCCGCTGAAGAATACAAACAGGGATTTCATTCTGGATTTCCTGAGATTGCTGGTACTGAAGTCGAGGTTGGGACAATACGCCCCGGAGTGGGACACTATTTCACTTCTGCCGGTTCCGTGCGCGCCGCCAGCATGGATGGCACGGGCGCCACCTCGGCCCGCGGCGCAATGACGTCCGCTTCCGCTGTTGCCGGATGATCGACTTGTTCAGCATCCGCCTCAACCTCACGCGGCGCGTTGCCATCGTGGATCAGGTTGCGTCGGCGCTGAAGATAGGCATCGCGCATATAGGAGTACTTGTCCAGGGCGGCTTCCTCGATGACCTTGTCAGCCGGCAGCAGGTTGGCCCGGTCGTTCACCAGACGCAGCGCCAGCGCCACATCGCGCGTCCTTGTCGGCTGGTGATTCGCCACCGGATCGGCCGCAACGTCGAGCACCAGACCCACGGTGTCGCGCGCGGTGCGCGGTCCGAATACCGGAATCACCACATACGCGCCGTTGCCGACACCCCAGCGACCAAACGTCTGGCCGAAATCTTCGTCGTGCTTTTCCAGACCGGCGTCGGACGCCCAATCGATAACGCCCAGCAACCCTGCAGTGGTATTTATCGCGACCCGGCCCAGATCGCTGAACGCTTCCGGTACCTTGCCCTGCAGCAGGTTATTCACGCCGATAAAGAGGTCTTCAATATTGCTGAAAAAATTTGTGACGCCGGTTCTGATGGGCGCCGGCAGTACCGCCTCATAGCCGGTGGCCACCGGCTTGACGATGGCCGCATCAAGCCCTTCGTTGAAGGCGAACATGGCCCGGTTGAAGCCCTCGATCGGATCCTTCGGATTTCCCGATGTGGCGCAGCCGGCCAGCAGGCCAACGGCCACCATGGCCACCGTGACGGACTTGATGCGGGCAGGCAGTGCGATCTTCATTCTCTTTTCAGACACCCGTTGGTTACTTCTTGCCGCCATCCTCGGCGGCCTTGTTGAACATGAACTGGCTGATCAGTTTCTCCAGAACCACTGCCGACTGGGTTTTCTTGATCGTATCCCCCGCCTTCAGCATCGCCGTATCGCCGCCCACTTCGAATCCGATGTACTGCTCGCCCAGCAAACCCGACGTATTGATCGTCGCAAAAGTATCGCGCGGAAACTTGTAACGGGCATCCACCTGGATAGTCACCAGAGCCAGATAGGCCTCCGGATCAAAACGGATTTCCGTCACGCGCCCCACCACCACGCCGGCGCTCTTGACCGCGCCGCGAACCTTTAGGCCTCCAATATTATCAAACTTGGCCTGGATTGCATAAGTTTCTCCACTGCTGGACGATGCCAGATTGCCCACCTTGAGGGCAAGAAACAACAGTGCGCCCAATCCGACGGCAACGAAAAATCCGACCCAAAGGTCAAGTGTAGTACGACTCATGTCATGTCCCTGTAAACATGAAGGCGGTGAGAACGAAGTCGGCAGCCAGAATGGCCAGCGACGATGTTACAACGGTACGCGTGGTCGCCCCGGAAACACCTTCGGCGGTTGGTTCGGCATCATAGCCCTCGAACACGGCGACCCAGCTGACGATGATGCCAAACACAAAACTCTTGATCACGCCATTGAGAATGTCCTGGCGAAAATCGACCGATGCCTGCATTTGCGACCAGAACGAGCCTTCATCGACACCGATCAGTTGCACGCCAACCAGATAGCCGCCAAAGATACCCATCGCCGAGAACAGCGCCGCGAGAAGTGGCATGGAAATCACGCCGCCCCAGAATCGCGGCGCAACAACGCGGGCAATCGGATCGACCGCCATCATCTCCATGGCGGAAAGCTGTTCGGTCGCCTTCATCATGCCAATTTCAGCGGTAATCGCCGAACCGGCGCGGCTGGCGAACAGCAGCGCCGCGACCACCGGGCCCAACTCCCGCACCAGCGACAAGGACACCAGCACCCCCAGCGCCTCTGTCGAGCCGTAGCGCGCCAAGGTGTCGTAACCCTGCAGGCCAAGCACCATGCCGACGAACAGCCCGGAAACCAGAATAATGATCAGGCTCAGGACGCCGGTAAAGTAGACTTCCCGTATCGTCAGATGGACGCGCCGCAACGACGTTCCCGAATACATCAGGATAGCCAGAAAGAAGCGGCTGGCATAGCCGAGACGCCAGATGCGCGAGGTGACCTTCCGGCCCAGTTCGCGCACCGCGCGCACGAAGCCGTTATCCACCGCGCACCGCGCTTCCCATCAGTTCTTCGCCATACGGGCGGGAAGGGTACTGGAAGGGCACGGGACCATCGGCCTCGCCCCAGACGAACTGATGCACGTAAGGCACTTCGGAGTTCTTCATCTCTTCGGCCGTACCTTCGGCAACAATCTTTCCTTCCGAAACAAAATATACGTAATCGACAATCTTCAATGACTCCTGCACGTCATGCGTCACCACGATCGAACTGGCTCCCAGCGCGTCGGTCAGCTTGCGAATCAGATCACCGACAATCGCCAGCGAAATCGGATCGAGGCCGGCGAAGGGCTCGTCGTACATGATCAGCATAGGATCAAGCGCTATCGCGCGCGCCAGGGCGACACGGCGCGCCATGCCGCCGGAGAGTTCCGTCGGCATAAGCGCATGAGCCCCGCGCAGTCCCACGGCGTGCAACTTCATCAACACCAGGTCGCGAATCATGGCCTCCGGCAAATCGGTGTGCTCACGCATCTGAAAAGCTATGTTGTCGTAAACCGACATGTCGGTAAACAAGGCGCCAAACTGGAACAGCATGCCCATGCGCCGACGCAAGTCGTACAAGCCCTTCGCATCAAGCTCGTGCACCACCTGTCCGCCGACTCTCACCTCGCCCGAAGTCGGCTTCAGCTGGCCGCCGATCAAGCGCAGGGTAGTTGTCTTGCCGCAGCCCGAACTCCCCATCACCGCCACAACCTTGCCGCGCGGAATCGTCATGTTGATTCCGGTGAGAACCGGCCGGCTATCGTAGGTAAAGTTCAGATCGCGGATTTCGACAAGAGTTTCCTGGGACATGTTCGCACCGGGAACACCGGTCAAATTCGTAGCGGGCGATTCTAGCAGAATCAGCCTGCCCGGCGTTTGTCAGGCGCTCGCCCCAGCCGGCGAAGAGCGGGGTAAACCACGGCCACAACCGAAAGTGCTTGCACCTGCTTTCCGCTATGATGATGAGATTGATCCAACCCGCCCTAGCCTGGCACCATCCTTGACCGCACCTGACGGCAAAACTGAACTGCTGATTGTCGACGATGACCCGCTGATCGCCGACGCGCTTGGCTATTTTCTCGGTCGTGACTATGCAGTAACCACTGCTTCAACACGTGCCGAGGCCGTCGGGTTGTTGCGCGACCGGAAAACTGCCCCCGCCCTGGCGCTGGTTGATCTTGGCCTGCCGCCAACGCCGCATGGTCCCGCTGAAGGTTTCGCCCTGATTGCGGACATTCTGGCGCACGCCCCGGAAACGCGCATCGTGGTCCTTTCGGGGCAAAGCGACGAACTCAATGCGCGCCACGCGCGGGCGCTCGGCGCGACCGAATTCGTCGCCAAACCCGCTGATCCGGACTACCTGCGAAGCCTCATCCGTCGAGTGTTGTCTTTTAGAGACACCTCGCCAGAGATAGATGACGGCCTGGTAGGAGAAAGCGCTCCGCTGCAAAAGCTGCGGGCGCAACTCAGACAACTGGCGGACTCGCCTTTTCCGGTGCTGATAGAAGGCGAGTCGGGCAGCGGCAAGGAACTCGCCGCTGCCGCATTGCACAGGCTGTCCGAGCGCGCCGCAAGACCCTGCCTGGCGCTCAACTGCGCCGCGATCTCGCCCAGCCTGGTGGAAGCCACGCTGTTCGGTCACAGCAAAGGCGCATTCACCGGCGCCAGCGGCGCGCGCGCCGGCTATTTCGAAGACGCTTCCGACGGCACCCTGTTTCTCGATGAAATCGGCGAACTTCCGCTCGACCTGCAACCAAAGCTCCTGCGCGTGCTCGAAAATGGCGAGTTCCATCGCATCGGCGAAACTCTCGCGCGGCATTCATCCGCGCGCATCGTTACCGCGACCAATCGAGACCTGAAGAAGGAAGTTCGCGAAGGACGCTTCCGCGCCGATCTTTACCACCGGCTTTCGGTTTTTACGGTCGCCATACCGCCGTTGCGCGATCTCGGCGACGATCGCATGCGCCTGCTCGAACATTTCCGCGCGGTCTACGCCGCCCAGTCGGATTTACCCCCGTTCCGCCTCACCGAAGCAGCCGCCCGACGTCTGCTGACCTACCGCTTTCCCGGCAACGTCCGTGAATTGCGCAACATCGCCATCCGGCTGACGACAAAACTCGCCGGAAAAGAGGTTGCCGTTCATGATCTCGAAGCAGAACTTGATCTCGGCGGTGACTCGCTTGTTGCCGGCGTCCTGCCGGCGCCGACTCTTGCAGGCGGAGCTGAACTGGTGGCGATTGCCCTGTGCCACATTCAGGGTCGCCATGACTTCGACCTCGATGCCACGCTGCGACGCTGGGAAGAAGCCTACATTGAAGCCGCGCAGCAGCTCGCCCACGGCAACATGAGCCTGGCAGCCCGACTGCTGGGCGTAAACCGCACCACACTTTACAATCGCATCGACACGCTGGCGCGCGAGAAGCGCACCACCCCGCAGTAAGCCACCGGATCGACTGACCGACACCATGTACCTGGAACACTTCGGACTTGACGAGCCGCCCTTCCGCATCACGCCCCATACCGACTTCTTCTTTGATGGGGCCAATCGCGGCGCGACTCTCGACGCGCTGATCTACGCCATCACCCACGACGAAGGCATCGTCAAGGTCAGCGGCGAAGTCGGCAGCGGCAAGACCATGCTTTGCCGCGTACTGATGGAACGCCTGCCGGAAAATGTCACCATCATCTACCTGGCGAATCCGTCGCTGTCGCGCGACGATATCCTCTTCGCCATCGCCGACGAACTGCGCCTCGATGTGCCCGACCATGTGCGCTCCTCGGTAGTCATGCGCGCACTGCAGGATCATCTGATCAAAGCCTACGGTGAAGGCCGGCAGGTGGTCGTCCTGATTGACGAAGCCCACGCCATGCCGGTGGAAACGCTCGAAGAAATCCGCCTGTTGTCGAACCTCGAAGCCAACCGCAGCAAGCTGCTGCAACTCGTGCTCTTCGGCCAGCCGGAGCTGAACGACGTGCTCGCCCGCCCCGACATGCGCCAGTTGAAGGAGCGCATTACCCACAACTTCGGCCTGGAGCCACTGGTGCGCGAGGACATCGCCCATTACATCGATTTCCGCATGCGCGCCGCCGGCTATCGCGGGCCCAGCGTATTCTCTGCGCCGGCGCTGAAGGCGATCGAGCAGAGCTCACTCGGGCTTACCCGTCGCATCAACATACTCGCAGACAAGGCGCTGCTTGCCGCGTTTTCCTCGAGTACCCATCAGATAGGCCCCAAGGAGATTCGCGCCGCCATCCGCGACTGCGAGTTCAGCGACGCGACCTATGGCGGCAAGATGGGACGAAAAACGCAGATCCTCTGGCTTGCCGCCCTCCTCACGATTGGCGCCCTGTCAATCGCCGTCTGGCTGTTGGCCGCCTCGCGCACCGATATCGCTGCGCCGGCGCTTTCTGTTGCCACGCCCCAGGCGCCCGCCGTCAGCGCGGCATTGCCCTTGCCACCGCCCTTACCGGCGCCTGTGTCGGCGCCAAAGGTCGAACCCGTCCACGCCGCACCTCCGCCGCAAGCGGCCAAACCAAAAGTCGGACCCCTGACGCTTGAACGACTTGAAGCAGGAAGTGCCTGGCTGGAAAAACTATCCGACGATCGCTGGTTCATCCAGATATTCGCTGCCGACGCCGACCGCCACGCCGAAGTCGAAGCCCTGCTGCGCAGGCTGTCTTCGAGCACAACCGAACTGGGTAACATCCATGTCTATTACTCGGACCTTAGCGGCAAGCCGCGCTTCGGCGTCATGTACGGAGACTATCCAACAAGGGCGGCGGCCACTGGTGCCATGCGCGAACTGGCCAAGCCCCTGCTGGCGAACCAGCCCTACCCGCGGCAGGTTGTGCGTCTTCGCTGAGACAGGTTAAACCTGAAGAACTGAAGCAGCTCAGTCCATCAAATCATTGAGTTGCGTCGTAAACATAATGTGTTATTCTAAATTTAATGTGCCCACCAGATCGGGGATTCGTTTGCGCCCACCAGTGATTCCGCCGTTCCCTGCCGCGCTGGCTGTAACCTTTATGCTGACGGCATGTAACAGCATCCCGCCACAGCCTCCCTCTGCCGGACATATCCGCGCTGAAGCGCAGGTTGCCACCAGCCCTGATATCCCGGCGCCGGTAGCCGCGACGGTAATGCTTGCCCGCCCCAGGGCGGCGGCCAAAGCCGAGTCCTACTCGGTGTCCGTGCGCAACATTCCGGTCCAGGATCTGCTCTTCGCCCTTTCCCGTGACGCAAAACTGAATGTTGACATCCATCCCGGAATCAACGGCATCGTAACCATCAACGCCATCGACCAAACGCTGCAGCAAATCCTGACGCGCATCTCCAAGCAGGTCGACATGCGCTGGGAACTTGACGGGCCCAATCTGGTGGTGATGCCGGATTCGCCCTTCCTGCGCAACTACAAGGTTGATTACGTCAACATGTCGCGCGACGTCAGTGGCACGAACTCGATCAACACGCAGATCGCGTCGACCAGCACCAGCGCCGCGGGTGGCGCGGCCGCGGGTGGCGGGAACAATTCCAGCACCTCGGTAAAAAGCACGGCCAAGAACGACTTCTGGCAATCGCTGGAAAAGAATCTGAAGGACATTCTGCGCGAAAGCGACAAGATTCTGCCGGAAGGCTCCAGCGAAACAGTGATCGAGCGTTCGGATCAACAAGCCACCACGGGCACCGGAGCTCAGAGCGCGCAGTCAAGTCGGTCGAGCGGGCAGACCACCAGCCTGGCCGGCAGTCCCAATCCGGCAGCGCTCCAGCAGTCAGGCAATACCGTTATCAAGCGCACCACATTCCGCGAAGCCGCTTCGATAATCGTGAATCCGGAGGCCGGTGTCGTGGTCGTTCGCGCCACATCCAGGCAGCACGAAAAAGTTCAGGAGTACCTCGATCTGGTTCTGACGAGCGCACGACGCCAGGTCATCATCGAGGCCACCATCGCCGAGGTCAGCCTTAGTGACAAGTACCAACAAGGCATCAACTGGCAGAGTCTGCGCTCCTTGCGCCCGGGCAATCCGCAAGCAGGATTTTCCGCCGCACAAAACCCGTCAGGCCTGCCTGTTCCGGATCCATTCGCTGCTGCGGCAGGTTCCTTCACGACGCCACCCGGCTCATTTGCATTTCTGCTCAACTACGTCGCACCTGGACTGGGCCTTTCCGCGACGCTTAGCCTGCTGGAGACATTCGGCAAGGTCAAAGTCCTGTCGAGCCCGAAGATCAGCGTGCTTAACAATCAGACTGCAATGCTCAAGGTGGTGGATAACATCGTCTATTTTCTGATCAAGAACGACTCGACCACCACCACCACGGGCACCACCAACAACTTCACGTCCACGCCCCAATCGGTATCGGTGGGACTGGTATTGAGCGTCACGCCACAGATCAGCGAGAACGGAAGCATTCTGCTTAACGTGCGCCCGACGATCTCCAGTCAAAAAGGCGCGGGTAAAACGGATCCGACTCCGGGGCTGGCGGTCGCAAATATCGTTCCCGAGATTCAGACGCGCGAAATGGAATCCATGCTGCGCCTGTCTGACGGCGAAGTGGCCGTAATGGGAGGCCTGATGGAAGACAAGATCGACTACACCACCAACCAGGTACCGGGTCTGGGCGACATTCCCGGCGTCGGCAATTTCTTCCGCAACCGCAACGACACCACCACCAAGACCGAACTGGTGATCTTCCTCAAGCCCACCATCATCCGCGACCCGAGCGTGAACGGAGACTATCGTGGCTTCCGCGACCAGTTGCCGAAACAGGATTTCTTCGTCACCAAACCCGGCCCTGAACAGAAACAAATCGAGACGCAGGGAGCAACCGCTCAATGAGCCTGCTCATGGACGCCCTGAAAAAGGCCGAACTCGCGAAACGTCAGGGGCGGAGCGAAGGTGCAGCCGAAACGACGGTGGAGGACACCCTGGGCGGCCTCGAACTGGAACCCATCACCGGCTCGGCCGAACCGGAATCCTTATCGCCGACATCTGCGGCAGAAAGCGCGGCAAGCGCCGGAAGCCTGCCCAATCTGCCGCCGCATCTCGAAGAGATCGAGGCGCAATTTCTTGCCGAGGCCGAGCAGGCCGCGGCAGCACGGCTGCGAACCATGCCATCAACTCCAGCCGGCGCGCCGCCCACCTTTGCCGAGCAGATTGCCGCCGCCGACACGCCTTCGCGCAAGACGACGGCTGCAGAGCCGCGGCAGGCGCAAGCTGAACCAGACGCCCCGCAGAGCAGATCGGCGGCGCAGAATGTTTTTGCCGCCAAGAAAGTCGACAAGCCGCCGGTACGGAAAGGCTTTGCGATGGCGGTTGGCACGGTCACCGTCTTGTCCATCATGGGCATCGGCGGATATTTCTGGTGGCAGTTGCAACCAAAACCGGCCCAGGTCGCCGGCCGGGTTCCGCTACCGCCGCCCGCGGCCGCAGTCCTGACGCCCGCCGCCGTGCCGCCGGCGCCGACTCTTGCTGCGGCCCCGATCGGCGGCGTCGCGGGCGCCGCGAGCCCGGCAACGCCAGTAGCGGAGGAAAAGGCGGATGATTCCGCTCGGGTCGCCGCCAAAGCGCCGGCCCAGGCCCGCCGCGCCATTTCAGCCGCCGCTGCAGCCGAGCGGGACAGCCCGATACGCGTCACCAAGGCGCCGTTACAAGTCAGCCCCTTCCTGAGCCGCGGCTTCGATGCGTTCAATAGAGGTGACCTGGTGTCGGCGCAGGCTGAATACGACCAGGCATACCAGTCCGATCCGCGCAACACGGACGCGATGCATGGCCTGGCGGCGATTGCCGTGCGTCAGGGCCGCGTTGACGATGCTGACGCGCTGTATCGACAGATCACCGAAGCCGATCCGCAGGACACGGTGGCCATGTCGGCCCTGATCAACAACCGCCGGCAGATTGATCCTGGCGTTGCCGAAAGCCGGCTGAAATACCTGTCGGCGGCGCAGCCCGAGCTCGCCGCACCGCATTTTTCCCTGGGCAATCTCTATGCACGTCATGGTCGCTGGAGCGAAGCCCAGCAATCCTACTTTCGCGCCTACAGCGCTGAACCGGAAAATCCCGACATCCTCTACAACCTGGCGATCAGCCTCGAACACCTGCGCCAGAACAAGCTGGCCGCGCAGTACTACAGTCAGGCCATCGCCGCCGCGCAGACCCGGCCCGCCGGATTCGACAAGGCCCAGGCCACCGCGAGGCTCAACACACTGCAACCCTAGGCGGGTTTTGCACCCGGCAGGGCTTGCCCTCGCAGGCAGATGCAGGATAATGATAATCGTATGAATTCACCACCCAGCCGCCGCCCCATTGGCCAGATCCTCATCACGCATGGTGTGATCAGCGAGGATCAACTTCGCATCGCACTGCTGGAGCAGATCAAGTCCAACCAGCCGGTGGGCAAGCTTCTGGTGGCCCTCGGCTTTGTCTCCGAAGCCACGCTGCGCGACGCTCTCGGCGAATCGCTCGGCCACAAGTCCGTCGATCTGGCGAATACCATCGTCGACGCCGATGCCTTGCGCATGGTTCCCCGCGAACTGGCGAAACGCCACATGTTCCTGGCGCTCAGCTACTCGCGGTCCGAACAGAAGCTCAAGATCGCCATTGCCGATCCCAACGACATCGTTGCCCTGGACAAGCTGCGCACGCTGATTCACCCCGAACTGTTGGTCGAAACCCTGCTTGCGGGCGAATCGGAAATCTCCCGCGCCATCGATCAGTATTACGGTCATGAGCTTTCGATCGACGGCATCCTGCACGAAATCGAAACCGGCGAAATCGATTACCGCAGCCTGTCCGCGTCGCTCGACGAATACAGTCAGCCGGTGGTGCGTCTGGTCGATGCGCTGCTCACCGACGCCGTCAAGCGCGATGCGTCCGACGTGCACTTCGAACCCGAAGCCAGCTTCCTGCGCATCCGCTATCGCATTGACGGCATCCTGCGTCAGATTCGCGCCCTGCACAAAACCTACTGGGCGGCCATGGCCGTGCGCATCAAGGTGATCAGCGGCATGAACATCGCCGAGACCCGGGCGCCGCAGGACGGCCGCATCTCAATCAACATCAGCGGCCGTCCCGTCGATTTCCGGGTTGCCTCGCAGCCGACCATCCACGGCGAAAACATCGTCCTGCGCATCCTTGACCGGCAGAAAGGCATCGTCCCGCTTGACGGGCTGGGACTCGACGATCACCAGATGGCGCTGATGAAGCTGATGGTGGCGCGCCCGGAGGGCATCATCCTGGTCACCGGCCCCACCGGCAGCGGCAAGACGACGACGCTCTACTCGGTCCTCAACCACATCAACGAAGAGGGCGTGAACATCATGACCCTCGAAGATCCGGTCGAGTATCCGATGGCGATGATCCGCCAGACTTCCGTGGCGGAGTCCGCCAAGCTGGATTTCGCCAATGGCATTCGCTCCATGATGCGCCAGGACCCGGACATCATCCTGGTCGGCGAAATCCGCGATGCGGATACCGCCGAAATGGCCTTTCGCGCCGCCATGACCGGTCATCAGGTGTATTCAACCCTGCACACCAATTCGGCGCTGGGCGCCATCCCGCGCCTGCTCGACATTGGCGTGCTGCCCGACATCATGGCCGGCAACATCATCGGCATCATCGCCCAGCGCCTGGTGCGCCGCCTGTGCACCCATTGCCGCAAGCCCTATCCCGCCGAAGCGCACGAATGCAAGCTGATGGGCGTCAGCGACCAGCCGGCACCCATCCTGTACCGCGCCACGGGCTGCGATGTCTGCGAATACCAGGGCTATCGGGGCCGCATCGCGATCATGGAAATGCTGCGTCTTGACAACGATCTCGACGATCTCATCAGCCGCCGCGCATCACAGCGCGAGATTCGCACCCTGGCCTATGACAAGGGCTTCCGCCGCCTGTCGGAGGACGGCATGCGGCGGGTGCGGGACGGGTCAACGTCCATCGAAGAAATCGGCCGCGTCATCGACCTCACGGAGCGGATGTAGCCGCTTTGCGGCACGGCACATCCACGCCCTCGACACCATGGCCCTCTATGCCTACAAGGCAGTGAACGAGCACGGCAGAAGGGTGACGGGCCGCCTCGAAGCGATCAACCTGATCGACCTCGAAATGCGCCTGAAACGCATCGACCTCGACTTCATCAATGGCGACATCGTGAAGCAGGGCGGCCTGATGAACCAGGCCAGAATCACTCGCGCGGAACTGATCAACTTTTGCTTCCATCTGGAGCAGCTCGCCCGCGCCGGCGTGTCGCTGATCGAAAGCCTCAGCGACTTGCGCGACACCATCGAGAACCCGCGCTTTCGCGAAATCCTCGCCGGCATGGTGGAAAGCATCGAGGGCGGCAAGACGCTATCGCAGGCGCTTGCCGAACATCCGCGGACGTTCGACGAAGTCATGGTCAGCCTGATCCGCGCCGGCGAAGAGACCGGCGCCTTGCCCCAGGTACTCAACAACCTGCTTGAATCGCTCAAGTGGCAGGACGAACTCGCGGCACACACCAAGAAACTGGTCATGTACCCGGCCTTCCTCGGCACGGTCGTGGTCGCCATCACCTTATTCATGATGATCTACCTCGTGCCGAAAATGGCCGGCTTTATCCGCAACATGGGACAGGAGCTGCCAACCCAGACCAAGATACTGATCTTCACCTCGGAGTTCTTCGTCGGCTACTGGTACGTCGTGCTCGGCCTGCCGCTCATCCTTGCCGCGATCGCGGCCTTTCTGGTCAGCACCAATAGGGCCGCTCGCTATCGCTTCGACGACATCAAGCTGCGCCTGCCTTATGTCGGAGACATTCTGCGCAAGATCATCCTGTCGCGCTTCGCCTCGGTATTCGCCATGATGTATTCCTCGGGCATCACCATCCTCGACTCGATCAAGGCCACCGAAGACGTGGTCGGCAACCTGGTCATCAGGGAAGGCCTGGAAAAGGTCGGCGGCCTGATTGCCGAAGGACAGAACGTTACCGCCGCCTTCCAGAGCGCCGGAATATTCCCGCCGCTGGTGCTGCGCATGTTGCGCGTGGGCGAGAGCACCGGTGCGCTGGATACCGCGCTGACCAACGTCAGCTACTTCTACAATCGCGACGTGCGCGAATCCATCGAGAAGGTGCAGGCCATGATCGAGCCGGTCATGACCGTAAGCATCGGCCTGCTGCTGGGCTGGATCATGATGGCCGTGCTGGGTCCGATCTACGACATCATCACCAAGCTGAAAACCTGATGGCCGCCAAACGCATTCTCCTGCTCGACGGGCCCATCCTCACGGCGCACCACTGGAGTGCCGGCCGCATACACGCCGAGGGCGAGTTCAACCAGGAACCGGTGGGGCTGGAAGCGTTTGCCGCCTACCTCGACAAGCATCGCTCCAGCCTGTTCTACCTGCTGGCAGATATCACCGAAGAGGGCTTCCAGCTCGAAGACCTGCCCTATACCCAGGGCGCGGACCGCGACGCCCTGCTGCAGCGGCGCCTTGGCCAGTACTTTTACAATACGCCGCTGTCCGCCGCGATCTCGCTGGGCCGGGCGGCAACGGGCCGGCGCGATGAAAAGATCTTGTTTGCCGCGCTCACCCGGATCGAGACCTTCACGCCGTGGCTGGACACGCTGCGTGAAACGGAAGCCATAGTTGCCGGCGTCTATTCGGTCCCCCTGGTGCTTGCCGGATGCGTCCCGCAACTGTTGGCCGAAAGCGGCCCGGCTCTGTTCGTCAGCCTGACCCGCGGCGGTGTGCGGCAAACGTTTTTCGACAAGGGCAAGCTGCATTTCTCGCGACTGTCGCAACTTGCCACCCGCAGCCTAGACGAAGTCGGCCGCACCGCAGCCAACGACTCGGCCAAGATATTCCAGTATCTGGTCGCGCAGCGCCAGATCCCGCGGGGTGTCGCCCTGCGCACCCTGGTCCTGGCGCACGCCGAACAAATACCGGCATTCAGGGATTTCTGTCGTGACAGCGGCGATCTCCAGTTCGAATTCATCGACCTGGGCGCCACTGCGAGCCAGCGCGGGCTCAAGGACGTGCCGGCAGACAGCAATGCCGACAAGCTGTTCATCCACTGCCTGGCGATCAAGACGCCCGAGCAACAGTTTGCCCCGGCCAGCGAGACCCGCTTCCACAGGCTCTGGCGAATACGCTCGGCGCTGACCAGCACGGCGTGGATCGTACTTGTCGGCTGTCTGCTGTTCGCCGGCAAGACCGCTCTCAATGTCTACGAACTTCGCGGCACCATCGAGGCCACCAGGGCTCTCGCCGCCACCGACACCAACCGCTACAACACCATTCTCGATGGGCTGCCGAAGATCAACATCACCCCGGACAGCTTGCGCGCGCTGATTGGACGCGTCGAGACTCTGCGGCAACGCACTCCGGCGATGGAGCCGCTCCTGACGCACCTGAGCCTGGCGCTGAACGACAGCCCGAAAATCGAACTTGCCCGCCTCACCTGGAAAATCGTCGATCGGCTTGATGTCGGCCAGAAAGTTCCGCTGGACGCAAAACCGGGAACCGGCGCTACGCCGCCCGCGGCCGCGGCAGGTGCAGGCAGTTGGGTGACCATCGAGATTCAGGCGCAACTGCCACTCGGCCTGGTCAGTGACCAGCGCGCCCAGATTGAATTGATCGAAAACTTTGCCGCCCGCCTGCGCGACGCGCGGACGGACGTTCAGGTCACCAGCCGACCGTTCGACATCGAGTCTGACAAGTCGCTCAAGAGCGCCGGCGAAAAAGGCGAAGCGCAAGTGGCGGATGCACCGAAGTTCGCCTTGCGTATTGCGCGCCCATTGTGAGAAATGCGGTGAGAAGAGCGGTGAGAAAGGCGATGAGAAATGCGGTGACAAACAGGGTGAATGCGGCATGAAGCTGGAAACCAAGGACCTCAAGCGCCTGCAATGGGCCATCGCCTTCCTGGTCATCATGACCCTGGTTGGCGGCGGTTTGGTATGGAGTACCCTGCAGTTGAAGAAGAGCGGAGAAAAGACCTTCAAGGAAGCCACGGCGGCACGCAAGGACATCGAAGCCAAACTTGCGCGGGCGCGCGTCGAGGAGCAGGAACTGCGCGACAAGATCAACCGCTTCCAGGCGCTCAAGGCCCGCGGTTATTTCGGCCCGGAAAAGCGCCTGGACTGGGTTGAAGCCATCGCCCGCGTCAAGGCTGCGCGCCGCCTCTTCAAGCTGGATTACGAATTCTCGCCGCAACGGCCGGTGGATGCCGGCATATTGCCAGGCGGCGCAGCGGCCGGTGGCTTTGAAATCATGGCGAGCCAGATGCGGCTGCAAGTCCAGTTGCTGCATGAAGGCGAACTGCTGGCGTTTCTTGCGGAACTGCGCGACGCCGTGCAGGCGCTGGTGCAAGTCCGCACCTGCACCATGGAACGCATTGCCCTGGGCGGCACCGATCGCACCAGCAACGCCCAGATCAAAGCCGAATGCACGCTCGAATGGATTTCGCTGAGGGAAGGCAAATGAAACTTTCAAGCCGGATGATGGCCGCTCTCGTCGGTGCGGCCATGCTCGCTGCATCGGGCGCAGCCGGCGCCGCCGAGCTCGGCCGTCTCTTCTTTACGCCCGAGAGGCGCGCCACCATGGAACGCCAGCGCAGCTTCAACATCCAGGAAGCGCAAACCCTGCAAGGCACCAGCATGAGCCTGGACGGCGTCGTCTATCGTTCCAGTGGCAAGGCAACGGTCTGGATCAACCGCCAGGCACAAAACGAGGGTGAAGCGTCGCGCACCGGCGTCAGCGCGACGGTATCGCCAAAGACACCGGGCAGCGCGATCCTTGCGCCCGGTGAAGAAGCGCCGGCCCAGCTCAAGGTGGGCGAAGCCATAAACCGGGCCACCGGCGAGCGCAATACCCGCTTGGGCGGTGGCACGGTGGTGACGCCGGGCGATCGCGGCAAGCCACGCTAACGCGGGCGGAAAACTCATGCGTACCGTCGGTAATCGCCATCCCAGTCCCATCAGTTTCGCCGCCTCCGCAGCCCGACTCACCGAAGGCGCGCGATTCAACGACGAGATCCATCGCATGCCCAGCGGCAGCGACAGCTTCATCCCGAAGGGCGTCTATCGTTTCAAGACCCACGCCGAGGCCAACCAGCACCAACTGGATTGCCTGGCCAAGGGCATGGCGTCCGTTGCGCGCGCCCGTCACAACGGCGTCGCATGATGGAACAGCATAGCCGCCCGGCCAGTTTCGATGACCTCAAGGCACTCATCCGGGCGCTGAACCGGGGCGGCGCCGAGTACCTGCTGATTGGTGGCTACGCCCTCTTCGCGCATGGTTACCACCGCGCCACGACTGACATCGACCTGCTGGTTCCGGCCAACCATGCCGCTGGCGAAAAGATCAAGGAGGCCCTGCTGCTGCTCCCCGATCAGGCTGCTCGCGACATTGACCCGGCCTGGTTCGAAGAGGGCGACAACATTCGCGTTGCCGATGTCTTCGTCGTCGACCTCATGCTCAACGCCTGCGGTGAAACCTACGACTCCTTGCAACGGCATGCGGAAACCATCGATCTCGATGGCATCCCGGTGCGCACCGTCAACCTGCAAGGCCTGTTGCTGACCAAGCAAACCGCGCGCGACAAGGACATTGCCGATCGCGTTGTTCTTGAACGGGCGCTGGCCGTCTTGAACGCGCACCCCGAAAAGCCGTAAGAACGGGCGCAATGACCACCGCTCGACGCCATGCGTGGCGCCCCTATAAACGGCACGAGAAGGGCTTCCTGCTGATAGCGCTGGTTGCTCTCCTCACGCTGGGCGGCCTGTATTTTCTGGTCAGCAATCTGTCGCCGGAATTCATGCGCGGGCGCCAGCAGCAACGGACTGGCGCCGCGCTGACCGAGGCGCGCGAAGCGCTGATCGGCTACGCCATTAGGTATCGCGAATCGAACCCCAATACGACTACCGGCGACTTGGACAAAGTGTATGGCTATCTGCCACTGCCGGACCTGGGCAGTTCCCGCAACAACAATTCGACCGATATCGATTGCTATTTGAAGGAAGGCTGCGAAGCCTACAACTTCTCAGGCAACGGGATCAATGTCACGGTCATCGGCCGTTTTCCCTGGCGCACGCTGGGCACCGGGCCCATCAGAGACGGCAACGGCGAATGCCTTTGGTATGCGGTTTCCGGTAGCCATCAGCGCAACCAGCCCGACCCGACCCGACAGATAAACTGGGATACCCTGAGCCAATTGGATGTGGTCGTCGCCAACGGCACGAGCGCCATGGTCAGCGCCATTACTTCGGCTCACGATCGTCCGATCGCGGTCATTTTCTCGCCGGGGCCGCCGCTCGCGGGCCAGGATCGCAGCATCTCGGCGACCGACAGCGTGACCGAGTGCGGCGGCAATTATGACGTCAGCAACTATCTGGACCCGTTTGTTGCAACCGATCTGGCAGGCGTCACCAACTATTTCGGCGTACCGATCAACCTTAACAGTGCCAGTGGCAACACCTCCGACCCGGACTACCCCAAATCCCTGTCGGCCAACGGCGTCATAAACCGCCGTAGCGACGCGACACTGTTTGCCGGCAATTGCCCGCCCAACGATACCTCGCCATGCGCGATCGTCGCCAACGATACGGGTGCCGCGGTCACCAGCGAACTGCTGTTTCGCACCCTGCGCGGTTCGAGTTATTTCCGCACCGACATCAACGACATGCTCGAGCGCATGGTTACTTGCCTTCGCGATCAGTTTGCCGCTCCTGGAGGTAGCCTCACGCTGGACGCCAACAGTACGGGCTTGCCCGCGTCACCTGCCGACAAAACAGCGGGCCGCATCCCCGCGAGCACCTGCTACGACGATACTAAGATTCCGCTTGGCTACTTCAGTCATTACAAGGATCAGTTTTTCGTGGCCGCGTGCCCGACTCCGGCTAGTAACAACTGCTTCACGGTTACCGACACAAAAAACACAGTCACTGTCACCGATGACACGTCTGCGTCTTGTCCTGCGGTTCTCATCTTTGGCAGCCAGCGCGGCACCAAGAATCCGGTCCCGACAGACGCAGCCGAATCCGCCCTGCAACTGCGCACGACCAGCGTCGTTTCCGCAAACAACCCAACAGTCATCAACACCAACTGGCCGGCAAACTACCTCGAAGACACGAATCTCTCCGGCTTCACCACCCTCGGCGCGCTGAACTTCAACGGTCCCACCCTGTTCGCGCAGGTGTCCGCCAGCCAGACCGCAGGTCAGGACATCGTGCGCTGCATTCCATCCGGCGCCAACTTCACCTCGGTACAATCACCAGCCCTGACTAACGCAGGATTGAGCCAGCTCTCCGCCTATGTCTATGACCCAAGCACACAAACATCCACATTGACTTTGGGCGCTCTCGGCGTGCGCTCCAATAACGGCGCTCCTGCCTATGCCCTTTACGGCTGCACCTGGACGCCTGATACGCATCTCACGAGTTCAGGCTTGCGTGTTTATTTCCGTTTCAAAATCGCGAATCGAGGCGACGGCTTCGTCTTCGCCATGATCGACGGTGATCGAAATTCGAAGAACGTCTGCGGCGCGGCACGCCAGCATTTGGGTTATTCGGGCAATAACGACCCTGACCAGAGCACCAACGGATTGCTGCCAAGTATCGACAACAATGAAACCGCCATTGTCGAGTACCCAAAGATTGGTATCGAATTCGACAACACGAAAGCGACCGGAACTACCACCACGTCAGGCAATCCGCTCACCGCCGGTCGCAACGATCCGGACTACACCCCACCGCAGGACAACGATGCCCACGCGGCAATTGTCTATTGGGGCGGTGAAACCGCCATAGCTACAGGCACAGCCTGCAATGCCTCCAATCAATGCCCCTACACCGGTAACTGCGGCACGCTCGGCAATTGCCCGGCAGTGCGCTACTGCAATACAGTCGATCACAAGTGTTACCTGCGCCCGGAGTATGACGACAACGTGCACAGCTTCCCGTTACCGCCGGATGCGTCAGCCCGCCCGGCGCCGCGCAATCCGCCGGCCGTTGATCCTTTTCCGAGCCCTGTCTACAGTCCGCCTCCAGGCTTGGTGACCCTCGATCGCCTCGGCAGTACGACGACCAGCAACCGCGATTTTCATGTCCGCGTCGAGGTCACGCGAACCTATAACGGCTCCCCCACGGATGCCAAGGATCGCAAGGGAACCTACAAAGTTGAAACATGGATCGTTGCGGAAGGCGTAGACACCCAGCAGATCACGGCAGTGAAGAACACCACCCGACCCATGAGTGAGCTCTATTCCGGACTCGCCGCCACCCTTTCCAACGACGGCATCCGCTACGACCAACCCCGCAATGCCTGCGTCTTGGGGGTATGTCCCGCTGGACAAAGTTGCGCCTCAGGCACCTGCTATGACATCGGCCCACCCACCATTTACGATCTGCCGATGGGCGCCTGCGATGCCCAGCAAAAGTGCAGCGGTCCGCCGCTCCTGAAACACAATGCCTGCATTTCGGGCGCCTGCCCGGCCGGCTCCGGACAGTCGTGCGGCGCCGATAACTTTTGCTACGATACGCTGTACTCCTGCGGATCGGACAATGTCTGCTACGGCGAAGCCTTCCGCACCATGCGGCTTGGCTTCACCAACGGGCAAGGCACACAGGATCAGGTCATCAACATTTCCGACTTCTTCACCACATGGCTGCCATGACCATCGCCGTATCGCCACCGCCGACTCTTGCGCAGCGCGGCTTTAGCCTGATCGAACTCGCCATCGTGCTGTTCATCGTCGCTCTCCTGCTGGGCGGAATGCTGCTGCCGCTGGCCGGACAGCAGGACATCCGCAGCTATGGCGACACCCAGAAAACCCTGACGGAAGCGCGCGACGCCCTGTTTGGCTATGCCATGGCCAATGACCGGTTGCCGTGTCCGGCAAAGGACGCGACCACTGGCGTGGAAAGTCTGTTGAGCCCCGGCGTGTGCTCCAACCCCTACGATGGCTTCTTCCCGGCTGCGACGGTGGGTTTGGCGCCCATCGATGCAAGCGGTTATCTGCTCGACGGCTGGGGCGGGGAATCCTACAATCGGGTGCGCTATGCAATAAGCACGGCTAACAGCAATGCGTTCTCCACCGTATCGGGGATGAAGACGACCGGGATGACGACACTGGCACCCGACCTGCAGATATGCACTACCGGTCCTACGCCCCCCAACCCGACCACCTGCGATACCGGCAAGTCGCTTGCCACCGATGCCGTCGCCGTCATCTATTCGCTCGGCAAGAATGCTGGCACGGGAGGCACAAGCGACGACGAAAAACATAACCCGAATCGGTTGGTCACCGGCGACTCCGCCTTCGTTGCCGCCGACCGCGTCTTCGTTAACGCGCCACAAGGCACCAATTTCGACGATCAAATGATCTGGATGTCCAAGAGCACGCTGTTCAACCACCTGGTCGCCGCCGGCCGATTGCCCTGAGCCGGGCAATTCCGCACGTTCCAAAAGTCGGCGCTGGCAACACGGCGCCCGGTTTCAGGCGAAGCCCCGCGGATTGTTCCGCTGCCAGTTCCACGCATCGCGACACATGTCTTCCAGCGTGCGTCGCGCTGCCCAGCCCAGGCGCTGCCGGGCCAGCGCGGGATCGCCCCAGTAGGCCGGCACGTCGCCCGGCCGGCGCGCCACGATGCTATAGGGAATCGCCTGCCCGCTGGCCCGCTCGAAAGCCCGCAGCAGATCCAGCACGCTATAGCCGCAGCCTGTGCCGAGGTTGGCCGTCAGCACCTCGCGCGGATCGCGCAGCGCCCAATCCAGCGCCGCCTGGTGGCCCTCCGCCAGATCCATGACATGGATGTAATCGCGGACGCCCGAGCCGTCCGGCGTCGGGTAGTCGCCGCCAAACACCTGAAGCTCTGCCTGGCGTCCGACGGCGACCTGAGTGACAAACGGCATCAGGTTGTTGGGAATGCCGTTCGGGTCTTCACCGATCAGCCCGCTGGCATGCGCGCCCACCGGGTTGAAGTAGCGCAGCAGGGCGATCGACCAATCGGACGCCGCGCCGTGCAGGTCGCGCAGGATGTCCTCGACCATCAGCTTGCTGCGGCCATAGACATTGGCCGGCCGTAGGGCAGCCGATTCGGGAATGGGACTGGAGTCCGGATCGCCATAAACGCAGGCCGACGAACTGAAGACGATGCGCCTCACCTCGGCCCGCATCATCGCTTCGAGCAGGGTCAGGGTGCCGGCGACGTTGTTGTCGTAGTAGCGCAGCGGTTGCGTCGCCGATTCGCCGACCGCCTTCAGCCCGGCGAAGTGGATCACGGCGCTGATCGAGTACTGGTCGAACAGGCCGTCCATGTCCTGCCGCGAGCGCACATCGCCCTCGACGCAGGGCACGGGCCGGCCAACAATGGTTTCCAGGCGCTGCACGGCGAGCGGCTTGCTGTTGCTGAAGTTGTCGAACAGAACCACGTCATGCCCGGCCGCGATCAGCACCGCGGCGGTGTGCAGGCCGATGTAGCCGGCGCCGCCTGTCAGCAGGATCATTTGCCAATTCCCTTGAATGAATGGCGGAATTCTAGCCGACCCGCCAGCTGCCGCCTCGTGCCGCCCTTTCCCTTATGGCCACCATCACATTTCCTGAATCCAGTGCGCCGCGCCACCGGTAGAATCGGCGCATACCTCTTCAGGAGTTCGCCGTGTCCAAAGACTTCAGGATTGCCCCGAGCATTCTCTCCGCCAACTTCGCCAAACTCGGCGAGGAAGTCGACAACGTTCTCAAGGCCGGCGCCGACATCGTCCATTTCGATGTCATGGACAACCATTACGTGCCGAACCTGACCATCGGCCCGCTGATTTGCGAAGCCTTGCGCAAGCACGGCGTCATGGCACCGATCGACGTGCATCTGATGGTCAAGCCGGTCGACCGCATCATTCCCGACTTCGCCAAGGCCGGCGCCACCTACATCACCTTTCACCCGGAAGCCTCGGAGCATATCGATCGCACTATCGGCCTGATCCGCGAATGCGGCTGCAAGCCGGGCCTGGTGTTCAACCCGGCGACGCCGCTCGACGTGCTCGAATACACCCTCGACAAGCTCGACATGGTGCTGCTGATGAGCGTCAACCCCGGCTTCGGCGGCCAGAAGTTCATTCCCTACGTGCTCGACAAGGCCAGGAAGGTGCGCCAGATGATAGACGCGCGCGGCCTCGACATCAGCCTCGAAATCGACGGCGGCGTCGGCACGGGCAACATTCTGCAAGTGGCGCAGGCCGGGGTCGACACTTTCGTCGCCGGCTCGGCGGTCTTCGGCGCGGCGAAAGACAGCGATCCGCATCGCTACGACACGGTGATTGCCGCACTGCGCGCCGAACTCGCCAAGGCCTGATTACTTCTTCCTGACGCGGCGCTTGGCCGCCAGCGTCCGCTGCAGTTGTCCCTTGACCTCGCCCAGCTCGCCGAGCATGGCCTCGATGTGGCGGCGCCGCGCAGCGAGTTCCGTCATCGCCGCGTCGATGCGGCCGACCAGGTACTCGAGCTGCTTCGCATGCCCTTCGCCGTGATCGCCGTAGAGCGACAGAATGTGTTCGATCTCGGCCAGTGACATGCCGACCGCCTTGCCGCGCTGGATCAGGCCCAGGCGGACCCGGTCGCGCCGGGTATAAGCGCGGCCGCCGTTGATCCGGCGCGGCGCCAGCAGGCCCTTGTCCTCGTAGAAGCGGATCGCGCGCAGCGAAATCGCGAACTCCCGCGCCAGTTCGGTGATGCCATACAGCTCGTCCTCGCCTGGTGGCGATGCCATGCCTTGGGCGGCAGTCTTACGGGTGGCGGTCGCGTTCATTGCTCGCCATCCTAGCAAGCCGATGTTCCGCTTTCAAGATAAATATACCTTAATGGGCAGGCTGTTGACGTTAACGTAAGCAGTCGGTAGCATGCGATTGAACAAGCCGGCGCATGCCCGGCAACGCAAGGAGAGCGTCGCATGAGCAGCGTCGAAACCAAGGACCGCAAACCCCTTCCCCGCTACGCCAGCGTGCTGCGCGCAGGCCTGTTCGCCGGCGAAGTGCACTGGGTCACCGGCGGCGGCAGCGGCATCGGCCGCTGCGTCGCCCACGAACTGGCCGCGCTCGGCGCCACGGTAATCCTTACCGGCCGCACGGCGGAAAAACTGGCGCGGGTGGCCGCCGAGATCGCGCAGGATGGCGGCCGCGCCGAGACCTCCACCTGCGACATTCGCGACGAGGACGCGGTGCAGTGTGCGGTGCGGGCAGCAGTGGCAAAGCACGGCCGCATCCACGGCCTGGTCAACAACGCCGGCGGCCAGTTCCCCTCGCCGCTGCTGGCGATCAGCAAGAGGGGCTTCGAGACCGTGCTGGCCAACAACCTGACCGGCGGCTTCCTGATGATGCGCGAGCTCTATCTGCAATCGATGCAGAAGCACGGCGGCGCCATCGTGAACATGACGGCCGACATGTGGAACGGCATGCCCGGCATGGGCCACTCGGGCGCCGCGCGCGCCGGCATGGCCAACCTGACCAAGACCGCCGCCGTCGAGTGGGCGGCCAGCGGCGTGCGCGTCAATGCCGTCGCGCCCGGCTGGATCGCCTCGTCGGGCATGGACACTTACAAAGGTCCGGTGCGCGAGATGATCCCGAAGCTGAAGAAGCATGTGCCGCTGCGCCGGCTCGGCACCGAATCCGAGGTCAGCGCGGTGATCTGCTTCCTGCTGTCGAAAGGCGCCTCCTTCATCACCGGCGTCACCCTGGCCATCGACGGCGGCGCCCCTCTCGATACCCCGCTGTTCCCGATTGCGGACCACCAGCGCTCGGTGCCCTTCGACGGCTTCCACCGCAGCGTGATGCCCGACGTGCTGAAGGAACCCTGAGGTGCCGATCCTGTTTTCCGCACTCGACACACGCGCCGCGAGCTTCCGCGCCAACGTCGAGCGCATGCAGGAACGCCTTGCCGAGGTGCGCGCACTGGAGCAGAAGGTGCGCGACGAGTCGGCCTCGAAGCGCGAGAAGTTCGAAAAGCGCGGCCAGATCCTGCCGCGCGAGCGCGTCGCCCGCCTGCTCGACCGCGACAGCGATTTCCTTGAACTCTCCAGCCTTGCCGGCCTCGGCATGCACGACGACGACGGCAAGCAGGCCGTACTCGGCGGCAACTCCATCGTCGGCATCGGCCAGGTTGCCGGCAAGCGCTGCGTGGTGCTGGCCAGCGACAGCGCGATCAAGGGTGGCACGGTGCCGCCGATGGGCCTCAGGAAAACCTTGCGCGCGCAGGAGATCGCCCGCGACAACCGCCTGCCGATGGTCTATCTGGTCGAGAGCGGCGGCGCCAACCTGATGTACCAGGCCGACATCTTCATCGACGGCGGCCGCAGCTTCGCCAACCAGGCCCGCCTCTCCGCCGCCGGCATCCCGCAGATCGCCGTGGTGCATGGGTCCTCGACCGCCGGCGGCGCCTACCTGCCGGGGCTGTCCGACTATGTGATCCTGGTGCGCGGTCGCTCCAGCATTTACCTGGCCGGGCCGCCGCTGGTGAAGGCCGCCATCGGCGAGGATTGTGACGACGAAACGCTCGGCGGCGCCGAAACCCACGCCACCGTCACCGGCCTCGGCGAATACCTGTGCGAGAACGACGGCCATGCCATCGCCATGGCGCGCGAAGTGATGGACAAACTGAACTGGGACGCCGTCTCGCCAGCGCCGACTCTTGTAAGCCCGCGCTACGAAACCGAGGAACTGCTTGGCGTGGTTCCCGCCGACGAGCGCGAACCCTACGACGTGCGCGAAGTGATCATGCGCATGGTAGATGCCTCGGACTTCCTCGAATTCAAGGCGGTGTATGCCGCCGACACGGTCTGCGGCCATGCCCGCATCGGCGGTCACCTGGTCGGCATCCTCGGCAACAACGGACCGATCCAGCCCGACGGCTCGACCAAGGCCGCGCAGTTCATCCAGCTCTGCGACCAAAGCGGCACGCCACTGGTCTTCCTTCAAAACACCACCGGGTACATGGTCGGCTCGGTGGCCGAACGCGCCGGAGCCATCAAGCACGGCTCGAAAATGATCCAGGCCGTCGCGAACGCCCGCGTGCCCAAGCTCACCATGGTGCTCGGCGGCTCCTACGGCGCCGGCAACTACGGCATGTGCGGGCGCGGCTTCGATCCGCGCTTCATCTTCGCCTGGCCCTCGGCGCGCACTGCCGTGATGGGCGCCGCGCAGGCGGCCAAGGTGATGGAAATCGTCGGCCGCGCCAAGCTCGAACGCGCCGGCCAGCCGGCCAACGAAGCCGCGCTCGCCGCCATGTCCGAAGGCCTGCGCCTGCGCCTGGAAAAGGAATCGACCGCGCTGTTCGGCACGGCGCGACTGTGGGATGACGGCATCATCGACCCGCGCGACACGCGGCACATCCTCATGCTGTGCCTCGACATCTGCGCCGAAGCCGCGGCGCGCACGCTGCGCCCAAATAGCTTCGGCGTCGCCCGTCTTTAAGCTGCCACGCATACAGGGAGCCACACCATGCAATTCACCGTTGAACACCGCCAGCTCTCCGACACCGTCGCGCGCTTCGTCAAGGAACAACTCAATCCGCATGTCGCCGCATGGGAAGCGGCGGAGCAGTTTCCTTCGCACGAGGTGTTCAAGAAGCTCGGCGATCTGGGCCTGCTGGGCCTCAAGTATCCGGCCGAATACGGCGGCCAGGAGCTCGATTTCTCCTACTCCATGGTCATGGCCGAAGCGCTCGGCGATTGCAGCTGCGGCGGCGTGCCGATGGCCATCGGGGTGCAGACCGACATGTGCACCCCGGCCCTGGCGCGCTTCGGCTCGGAGGCGCTCAAGCAGGCTTACCTGGCACCGGCGATTGCCGGCGACATGGTCGGCTGCCTCGGCGTCAGCGAACCGGGCGGCGGCTCCGACGTCGCCGCGGTGAAGACCACGGCGCGCAAGGACGGCGGAGATTACGTGATCAACGGCAGCAAGATGTGGATCACCAACGGCATGAAGGCCGACTGGTGCTGCCTGCTGGCCAACACCTCGGAGGGCGCGCCGCACAAGAACAAGTCGCTGATCATGGTGCCGATGAACACGCCTGGCATCAGCCGGCAGAAGATCCGCAAGATCGGCATGGACGCTTCCGACACCGCGCAGCTGTTCTTCGACGACGTGCGCGTGCCCCAGGCCAACGTCATCGGGCAGGAAGGCATGGGCTTCACCTACCAGATGCTGCAGTTCCAGGAGGAACGCCTGTGGGGCGCGGCGAGTTCCCTGCGCATGATGGACAACATGATCGACCAGACCATCGACTACACGCGCGAACGCAAGGCCTTCGGCAAGTCCATCCTCGACAACCAGGTGGTGCATTTCCGGCTGGCCGAGTTGCGCACCGAGGTCGAGGCACTGCGCTCGCTGACCTACCGCGCGGTCGAGGACTATGTCGCCGGCAAGGATGTGACGCGGCTGGCATCGATGGCCAAGCTCAAGACCGGCCGACTCGATCGCGAAGTGGCGGACTCCTGCCTGCAGTACTGGGGCGGCATGGGCTACACCTGGGACAACCCGGTATCGCGTGCCTGGCGCGACGGTCGCCTGGTCTCGATCGGCGGCGGCGCCGATGAAATCATGCTCGGCATCATCGCCAAGCTCGAAGGCACGTTGCCGCGCGCCGGCTGACATGAGCGGCGAACAAGCGACCGTGCTGACGCGCCGCGAGGGCGGCGTGCTGCACCTGACGCTGAACCGGCCGCAGGCGCGCAACGCCATGTCGCTGGCCATGGTCGATGAATTGCTGGCGGCACTGGATGCCGCCGAGGCCGACGGCGTGACCCGCGTCGTCGTCTTGCGAGGGACCGGCGGACATTTCTGCGCCGGCGCCGATCTCAAGGACATGGCGGCGGCGCGCACCCAACCGACGGAAGACAGCGATCCCCTGGCCCACGTCAACGCGCGCTTCGGCTGGCTGTGCGCCGCCTTTGCGCGCACGCCGCTGGCCGTGGTAGCCGTGGTCGAGGGCACGGTGATGGGCGGCGGCTTCGGCCTCGCCTGCGCCGCGGATGTCACGCTGGCCCATGTCTCGGCCAGCTTCCGCCTGCCGGAAACCTCGCTCGGCCTGGTACCGGCGCAGATTGCGCCCTACCTGGTCGAGCGCCTCGGCTTTGCCGAAGCCAAGCGCCTCGCCGTCACCGGCGGCCGGCTTGATGCGCGCACCGCGCTGACGCTGCGCCTGGTGCATGAACTGGCCGAGGACGACGCCGCGCTGACGGTAGCACTGGCAAGGGTCGTGGGCGAAATTCTGGCCTGCGCTCCCGGCGCGGTCGCCGCCACCAAGCGCCTGATCGGACAGGCCCGCCTGGCGGCGCCGGAATCATTGATCGACGATGCCGCCGCGGCGTTTTCGCTGAGTGCACAAAGCGCCGAAGGTACGGAAGGCACGCTGGCTTTCCTGCAGAAGCGCAAACCCAGCTGGGCGCCGTGATGAGCTTCAGCAAGATCCTCATCGCCAACCGCGGGGAGATTGCCTGCCGCGTCATTCGCACTGCGCGCGCGCTGGGTTACCGTACCGTGGCCGTGCATTCGGCGGTCGATGCCGGGGCGCCTCACGTTATGCTGGCCGACGAGGCGGTGCCGATCGGTGCCGCCCCCCCGGCCGAGTCCTACCTGCGCGTCGAGGCCCTGCTCGATGCCGCGCGCCGCATCGGCGCTGATGCAATACACCCCGGCTACGGCTTCCTTTCCGAGAGCGCCGGCTTCGCCCGCGCCTGCGCCACGGCCGGGCTGGTCTTCATCGGCCCGCCGGCCGCGGCCATCGAGCTCATGGGCGACAAGGCGGTCGCCAAGCGGCGCATGATCGCCGCCGGCGTGCCCACCGCGCCCGGCTACCTCGATGCCGAGCAGGATGACGAACGCTTGATCGCGGAAGCGGAAAAGCTCGGCTACCCGCTGCTGGTCAAGGCCGTTGCTGGCGGCGGCGGCCGCGGCATGCGCCTGGTGCATGCCGCCGGCGAACTGCGCGAGGCGATTGCCGGCGCGCGGCGCGAGGTGCAATCCGCTTTCGGCAACGACACGCTGATGCTCGAACGACTGATCGAGCGCAGCCGCCACATCGAGATCCAGGTCTTCGCCGATGCCCACGGCAACGCGATCCACTTGGGCGAACGCGACTGCACGGCGCAGCGGCGGCGGCAGAAGGTCATCGAAGAGGCGCCCTCGCCCGTGGTCAGCCCGGCGATGCGCGAGGCCATGGGCCGCGATGCCGTGGCCGCGGCGCTGGCGGTCGGCTATCGCGGTGCCGGCACGGTCGAATTCATCGTCGACGATCAGCTCAAGCACTACTTCCTGGAGATGAACACGCGCCTGCAGGTCGAGCATCCGGTGACAGAAATGATTACCGGCCTCGACCTCGTCGAATGGCAATTGCGCATCGCGGCCGGCGAACCGCTGCCGCTGACGCAGGAGCAGATCCGATTCAGCGGCCACGCCATCGAGGCGCGGCTCTACGCCGAAGATCCCTGCTCGGGATTCGCACCGCAGACCGGCACGGTGTTGCACTGGCGCCCCGCAGCAGCAGCCGCACAGCCCGGCATCCGCATCGATGCCGGCATCGTCGAGGGAGGCGCGGTTACGCCCTGGTACGACCCTTTGCTGGCAAAAGTGATCGCTCACGGCCGCGACCGCGACGATGCGATCCGGCGCCTCATGGCCGCGCTGGAAGACTCGCCGCTGCTGGGCCTGACCAACAACGCACGCTTCCTGCGCGACCTGATCGACCATGTGGACTTCCGCAGCGCGACCATGCACACGGCGCTGCTCGACGAGTGGGCGGCCGGAGGTACAGCGCTGCTGCAACGCCCCGAGCCCGACGGCGAACTCTGGTGCGTGGCGGCCGCGGTCGCGGTCGGCCGTGGTGCGCGGCCCGCCAGTGTCGCCGGTTTCGATCTCAGCCTGGAGTGCGGCACCGTCAAGCGTACGCTTCGCGTCGAACTCGGCGCCGGCAGCGTGCATGTCGATCTCGGCGCAACGCGCCACGAAGTCGACCTCGGCAGTGAGGACGCGGGCTGGCTCGACTATCGCTTCGACGGCATCCGCCGCCGCATCGCGCTGGTGCGCGACGGCGGCCGCCTGCACTTCTCGCGCGCCGCTGCGGGCTTCGTCTTCGCCGAGGTCTCGCCCTTCCCCGCCATCGATGCCGCGCACGATGCGAGCCGCGTGCGCTCGCCAGTGGCCGGCACCGTGACCCAAGTGCTGGTCGTCGAGGGCGAACTGGTGGCGGCAGGCCAGACCGTGGCCTGCGTCGAAGCCATGAAGATGGAAATGAAGCTGGTCGCCACGGTGGCCAGCCGCGTTGCCACCGTGCGCGTCAGGACCGGCGACCAGGTTGCGTCCGGCGCCGTGCTGGTCGAACTCGAAAAGGAGGCATGAAATGACACAAACTCGGGAGAAAGCGATCCTCACCTGCGCGCTGACCGGCGTGCTCACCGATCCCTCGCAATACCCGGTGCCGGTGACCCCGACGCAAATGGCCGCCGAGGCGCGCGACGCCTTCAACGCGGGTGCCAGCATCATGCACGTGCACCTGCGCCGGCAAGAGCCCGGCATGGGCCACCTGCCGTCGTGGGAGCCGGAGGTCGCGGCCGAGATCGTCGACGCCATCCGCGCCGCCTGCCCCGGCGTCATCATCAACCTGACCACTGGCGTCATCGGCCCCGACATCTCGGGCCCGGCGGCCTGCATCCGCCGCGTCAAGCCCGAAATCGCCGCCTGCAACGCCGGCACGCTGAACTACCTGAAAATCCGCGAAGACGGCCGCTGGGCCTGGCCGCCGATGGTGTTCGACAATCCCGTGGAGAAGGTCAAGGCCTTCCTCGACGTCATGGCCGAGACCGGCACGCTGCCCGAGTTCGAGTGCTTCGACGTCGGCATCGCGCGTTCGGTGGGCATGTTCCGCAAGGCCGGCATGACGCAGCACGTCGATTACAACTTCGTCATGGGCGTGGCTTCTGGCATGCCGGTCGATGGCGACCTGCTGGCGCTGCTGCTGCGCTGGATCGAGCCCGGCGCGCAATGGCAGACCACGCTGATCGGCCGCGCCGAAATCTGGCCGGTGCACCAGCGCACCGCCGAGCTCGGAGGCATGTTGCGCACGGGCCTCGAAGACACTTTCTATCTGCCGGACGGTTCGCGCGCACCGGGCAACGGCGCCCTGATCGAGGCCCTGACACACTGCGCGTTCAATGCAGGGCGCGAAGTCGCCAGTCCCGCCGAAGCGCGCGCGGCACTGGGTCTGGCCGCAGCGTGAGCTTCATCGCCTGCCGACTATAAGTCTGCAACATGGCAGCATCCAAGCCCCTTGGTGTGATTCCCGCCACTCATGCTATCGTCGCCCCAATGAAACCAATCCGCTCCGTCACCATCGATCTCGATGGCACCCTGGTCGACACCGTGCCCGACCTCGCCGCGGCCGCCAACGGCATGTTGCGTGAACTGGGGCGGCCTGAATACGACATCGACACCATCGCCGCATTCATCGGCCGCGGCATTCCCAAACTGGTCGAGCGCTGCCTGCCGGATCTCGACGCCGATGCGGTGGCGCGGGCTCAGGTTGTTTTCCGCCGTCATTACGCCATCGAAAACGGCCGCCGCTCGAAACTCTATCCCGGCGTGCTCGAAGGCCTGCAGGCGCTGCGCGCGGCGGGTTTGCCGCTGGCCGTCATCACCAACAAGGCAACCGCATTCACTCAGCAGCTTTTGCTCGCCATGAAGTTGGCATCATGGTTCGAGTTCGCCGTATCGGGCGACAGCCTGCCGCAGAAGAAGCCGCATCCCGCGCAATTGCTGCATGCCTGCCAACGCATGGGAACATCGCCGGCGGAGAACCTGCACATCGGCGATTCGCGGCACGATGCCGCGGCCGCCCGCGCCGCCGGCTGCCCGGTGTTCCTGGTGCCCTACGGCTACAACGAGGGCGAGGACGTGCAAGGAATCGACTGCGATGCTATAGTCGCGTCGCTGGCGGAGGCTGCTCGCCGTGCCACCAGCACCGACTCCTGGAAAATTGCCTGACCATGCTCCACCACAACCTGCACATGACAAGGAAACACGCCCTCGGGGCGGAGGCTTGGCCCTGGCGGGCCTGAACGCCCGCGCCATTTGAGCGCCTGATTTTCCCCGCGCCGGAGTTTTCGTTTCGAGCGCCTTGTCTTTGCAGCACCCGCTTCCGTGGAGTTTCCCCATGACTGAATCCGATTTCAACCGGCTCGCCGCCGAGGGCTATAACCGCATTCCGGTGACGCTCGAAACCTTCGCCGACCTCGACACACCGCTGTCGATCTACCTCAAGCTGGCCAACGATCCGTATTCCTACCTGCTCGAATCGGTGCAGGGCGGCGAACGCTTCGGCCGCTATTCCTTCATCGGCCTCGCTGCCAGCACGCGCATTGCCGTGGTCGATGGCGCGATCATGGTGCTCAGCGGCAACCGCGTCGCCGAGCGGCGCGACCACAGCAACCCGATGAGCTTCATTTCCGAGTTCATGGCCCGCTTCAAGGTGCCCGACCTGCCCGGCTTGCCGCGCTTCTGCGGTGGCCTGGTGGGCGCCTTCGGCTACGACACGGTGCGCTACATCGAGACCAAGCTCGCGCAGCGGAAGACGCCCGATCCGCTCGGTGTGCCCGACATCCTGCTGCTGCTCTCCGAAGAAATCGCCATTGTCGACAACCTCTCGGGCAAGCTGACGCTGGTGGTGTATGCCGAACCGGGCTTCCCCGGCGCCTGGAAGCAAACCCAGGCGCGCCTCAAGGAGCTGCTGGCGAAGTTGCGCGCGCCGGTGGAGATTCCGCCCGAAGTGCAGACCAGTTCCGCACCCGCCGTCTCGAACTTCGGCGAGGAGGACTTCAAGGCCGCCGTGCGCCGCGCCAAGCAATACATCCTCGATGGCGACATCATGCAAGTCGTGCTGTCGCAGCGCATGAGCAAGCCCTTCGCGGCCAGCCCGCTGGCGCTCTACCGCGCGCTGCGTACGCTGAATCCCTCGCCCTACATGTTCTATTTCAACTTCGAGGATTTCCACGTGGTCGGCGCCTCGCCGGAGATTCTGGTGCGGCTCGAACATCAGGATGGCAAGAAGCGCGTCACCGTGCGGCCCATCGCCGGCACGCGCAAGCGCGGCGCCACCACCGCCGACGATGAAGCCCTGGCCATCGACCTGCTGGCCGATCCGAAGGAGCGCGCCGAGCACCTGATGCTGCTCGATCTCGGCCGCAATGACATCGGCCGCGTCGCCAAGACCGGCACGGTCAAGGTCACCGACCAGTTCATCATCGAACGCTACTCCCACGTCATGCACATTGTCTCCAACGTCGAGGCCGAACTGAAGGACGACGAGGGCGCGCTTGCCGTGCTGCGGGCCACCTTCCCGGCCGGCACGGTATCCGGTGCGCCGAAAGTGCGCGCCATGGAAATCATCGACGAACTGGAACCGTCGAAGCGCGGCATCTACGCCGGCAGCGTCGGCTACCTCGGCTTCAACGGCGACATGGACCTGGCCATCGCGATCCGCACCGCGGTGATCAAGAACGGGCAGATCCACGTTCAGGCCGGCGCCGGCATCGTCGCCGATTCCGACCCCGATTCGGAATGGCAGGAAACGCTGAGCAAGGCGCGGGCGCAACTGCGCGCCGCCGAGATGGCCGAAGCCGGCCTCGATACGCGTTTCGATTGAGGAGACCGATATGCTTCTCATGATCGACAACTACGACAGCTTCACCTACAACCTGGTGCAGTATTTCGGCGAGCTCGGCGAGGAGGTCAAGGTCTTTCGCAACGATGCGATCACCGTCAAGGAAGTCGCCGCGATGAATCCGGCCCGCATTGTGCTCTCGCCCGGCCCGTGCACACCGGCACAGGCTGGCATTTCGGTGGCCGCGATCAGGGAGTTCGCGGGCAGGATTCCGCTGCTCGGCGTCTGCCTCGGCCACCAGAGCATCGGCGCGGCCTTCGGCGGCGAGGTCGTGCATGCCAAGCAACTGATGCACGGCAAGACCTCGCCGGTGATCCATGAGGGCAAGGGTGTCTTCGCCGGCCTGCCGAATCCGCTGACCGTGACCCGCTACCACTCGCTGGCAATCCGCCGCGAGACGCTGCCGGCCTGCCTCGAAGTCACGGCGTGGACGGATGATGGCGAAATCATGGGCGTGCGCCACAGGGAATTCAACGTGGAAGGCGTGCAGTTCCATCCCGAATCGATACTCACCGAATGCGGCCATGAGTTGCTCGGCAATTTCTTGAAAGGCACGAAATGATCACACCCCAGGAAGCGCTCCAGCGCACCATCGAACACCGCGAAATCTTCCACGACGAAATGCTGCACCTGATGCGGCAGATCATGAAGGGCGAAATCTCGCCGCTGATGGTCGCCGCCATCCTCACCGGCTTGCGCGTGAAGAAGGAAACCATCGGTGAAATCTCCGCCGCGGCCAAGGTCATGCGCGAGTTGTCGACCAAGGTCGACACACCGCACAATCCACACTTCGTCGACATTGTCGGCACCGGCGGCGACGGCGCACATACCTTCAACATCTCCACCGCCTCGATGTTCGTCGCGGCCGCGGCGGGGGCCACGGTGGCCAAGCATGGCAACCGCAGCGTGTCGTCGAAGTCCGGCTCGGCCGACGTGCTCGAAGCGCTCGGCGCAAAGATCAGCCTGAGCCCGCAGCAGGTCGGCGAATGCATCGAGACCATCGGCTGCGGCTTCATGTTCGCACCCAACCACCATCCGGCGATGAAGAATGTGGCCCCGGTACGGCGCGAAATGGCGGTACGCACCATATTCAACATCCTCGGACCGTTGACCAATCCGGCCGGCGCGCCGAACACCCTGATGGGCGTATTCCATCCCGACCTGGTCGGCATCCAGGTGCGCGTCATGCAGCAACTCGGCGCCGATCACGTCATGGTGGTCTGGGGCAAGGACGGCATGGACGAGATTTCGCTGGGCGCCGCCACTCTGGTCGGCGAACTGAAGGACGGCAAGATCACCGAGTACGAAATCCATCCCGAAGACTATGGCCTGGCCATGATGTCCAACCGCGGTCTGCG
>Ga0209211_10001692_pt1 | contig 40741 bp, 58 predicted proteins | sample RifGroA2_FD_183992 | JGI IMG/M metagenome (GOLD analysis project Ga0209211, IMG submission 183992) | Groundwater microbial communities from Rifle, Colorado, USA - Groundwater A2 (SPAdes) (version 2) | ecosystem: Environmental > Aquatic > Deep subsurface > Groundwater | place: Rifle, Colorado...
GCTCCTTTTCCTTAAATGGGGTATTAGGCATACCGGCATAGGATAGAGCATCCTAGTTGATCCTGACACCATGACATTTCTAATGAAAGCGGAGTGACATTTCTAAAGTAATATAAGATTTTCCCTCTTGCATTTGAGAGGATTTTAGGGTAATATGTAAAATACCAGTCCTTCAACAAGTTCAGGATGAACTTGAAATTGGCTGGTTTTTAATGTAGAATTAAGGAAAATATGGCAGACCAGAAAAAGTTTGACAGAAGCAAACCGCATGTAAATATTGGAACCATGGGTCATGTTGACCATGGTAAAACCACTTTAACAGCAGCAATTACCAGTGTATTGGCTGCTAAAGGTTTGGCAGAAAAACGATCAGTTGACCAGATTGACAACGCCCCCGAAGAAAAAGCCCGCGGCATTACTATTAACATTTCCCATCAGGAATATGAAACAGAAAAACGCCATTATGCCCACATTGACATGCCCGGACACGCCGATTACATCAAAAACATGATTACCGGAGCTGCCCAAACAGACGGAGCCATTTTAGTGGTGTCTGCCCCTGACGGTCCCATGCCTCAAACTAGAGAACATTTACTGCTGGCTCGCCAGGTTGGTGTTCCTGCTATTGTGGTTTATTTAAATAAAGTGGATATGGTTGATGACGCGGAACTTTTGGATTTGGTGGAAGAGGAAATCAGAGATTTACTTAAAAAATATGAATACGATCCACAGTCACCTATTATCCGGGGCAGCGCTAAAAAAGCTTTGGAAGGTGACCCGGAAGCTGTTAAGAGCATTGAAGAGTTAATGACTAAAGTTGATGAGTGGATCCCAACCCCTGTCAGAGATAAAGATAAACCATTCTTAATGGCAGTTGAGGATGTTTTCTCTATTAAAGGTAGGGGAACTGTGGTTACAGGAAGAATTGAGCGGGGAGTGGTTAAAGTTAATGAAGAAGTGGAAATTGTGGGAATTAGGCCAACTAAAAAAAGCGTAGTGACTGGTATTGAAATGTTCCATAAAATGCTGGATCAAGGTGAGGCTGGAGACAATGCGGGAATTTTACTTCGGGGTATTGAAAAAGACGATGTGGAGCGTGGACAGGTTTTGGCAAAGCCCGGATCTATTACCCCCCACTCTGAATTTGAAGCAGAAGTTTATGTTTTAAGTAAAGAAGAAGGTGGCCGCCACACCCCATTTTTCAAAGGTTACAGGCCCCAGTTTTATGTTCGAACTACTGATGTAACAGGTGAAGTTCAGCTTCCTGAAGGGGTGGAAATGGCCATGCCGGGTGATACTGTGAAGGTTGTTGGAAAATTAATTACACCTGTTGCTATGGAAGATGGTTTGCGATTTGCTGTCCGCGAAGGCGGCAAAACCGTTGGCGCAGGAGTTATTACCAAAATAATAGCTTAAATAGTATAATAGTTAGTACATTGAAAGGGGAATAAAAGACTTATGCCAAGAGGACGCATCCGCGTTAAATTAAAAAGTTATGATCATCGGGTGTTGGATAACACCTGTGAGTCCCTTTTGGATACGGCTCTTAGAACTGGCGCCAAAATTGTTGGCCCCATTCCCCTTCCTACTAAAACAGAACGCATTACAGTTTTAACTTCCCCTCATACTGATAAAGATTCCCGGGAAGCTTTTGAAATTAAAACCCACAAAAGAATGATTGATATTATTGAACCCACCCCAAAAACCATTGATTCCCTGATGCATCTTGAAATCCCCGCAGGGGTTGACATTGAAGTCAAGATGTAGTTTTGATAAAATATTCTGTAATGGTTATTTATTACCGGAATAAATTCCTTGAAGTATTCGGAGTATCAATGTTGCTGTTTATCTTTATTATTGGATGGATTATATTTTTGCTATCGAATGTTGACAATCTTTTTTGGGTAGGAATGGGTAAATTGATGCCAGCTATTGGCATTATTGCCTATGGGTTATATATCTGGAGTCATTATCTTCTTGCAAAAGCTAAAGGTTATTCCGGATGGCTTACATTGCTGGCGTTAATTAATACAATAGGATTAGCTATCATTTTTCTATTACCTGATAGAAGAAAAACAGGATAATACTTTTTGGGCTTGCATTCAGCTTCGAGTTTGTGGTAAAATTTCCCTACTGATGATTTTGTTGTCAGGTTGATATATAAATTTTCAATTTCAGTAGATCGCGCGTCGAGAGATACGGCGAATCTTAAGCGAAATACTGAGTGAGCGTCCCTTAAAAAGGCCTCACTCTTTTTAGTGCAAAAATGATTAATACACTTTTGGGAACAAAAAAGAATATGACCAGTACTTATGACTCCCGCGGAAGGCGGGTTGGGGCTACTATTGTAGAAATTGCGCCCAATTTTGTAACCCAAATTAATGATAATTCCCTGCAACTTGGGTATGGTACTAAAAAATCAGTCAAAAAACCCCAGCTTGGACATACTAAAAAGGTTGGACTTGAACAACCTATCCGTTGGTTTAGGGAAGTAGAAAAAAACGGAGATGATATACAGCCTGGAACAGAAATAAAACTGGACCAGGTTTTTTCTTTGGGAGATGCTGTTAGGGTAACAGGAACTTCCAAGGGAAAAGGTTTTCAGGGAGGGGTAAGGAGATGGGGTTTTCACGGAGGGCCTAAAACCCATGGTCAATCAGATAGACATAGAGCTCCCGGTTCCATTGGTTCGGGAACCACTCCGGGCAGGGTTTATAAAGGTAAAAAAATGGCCGGGCATATGGGTAATGTAAAATCTTCTGCAAAAAATTTGGAAGTAGTTAGCTTGGACAAAGAAAAGAATTTATTAACAATTAAAGGTGCTGTACCGGGTGCAACAGGAGGGTTTGTGATGGTGACAAAATTGGGAAGAGTTAAAGGTTACACTCCCCCACCGGAGGAAAAAGTAGAAGAACCCGAGGAGTCTCCTTCGCCAATGGCTTCGGCGCCCGAGGGAGGAGAACAAAATGCCAGTTAAAAAACTTAAAACTCAAAACTTAAAACTTAAAACTACAACTCAAAAATTAAAAGTTGTAAAAATAACAAAATTATCCGTACCTGTTTATTCTCTAACAGGAAGATCTGCTGGAATTATGGTGCTACCAAAAGAAATTTTTGGAGCAAAGGTAAATAATAATTTACTTGCACAAGCTGTGAGGGTTTATACAACTAATGAAAAAAATTTCACTGCCAAAACAAAAACCCGCGGCAAAGTTAGGGGTTCTACTGCCAAAATTTATAAACAAAAAGGAACGGGTAGGGCAAGACATGGTTCGATCAGGGCACCGATTTTTGTGGGCGGAGGAATAGTTTTTGGCCCGGAACCCAGGAAAGTAAGGTTGGAATTACCCAAAAAGATGAAAAAACAAGCTCTAATTTCCGCATTTTCTGCCAAGATGGCTGACAAAGAAATTTTAGGTCTTTCGGGTTTGGAAAAAGCTACAGGTAAAACAAAAGAAGTTGCTAGTTTAATGGAAAAAATAAAAGTAAAAAACGCTTTAATTGTGACCGGGGAAAAAATTAATAATGTGACAAGAGGAGTTAGAAATCTTCCCAAAATAAATGTCTTACCAGTGGCTCAAATAAATGTTTATGAAATTCTAAGGCATCAGTTTATTCTTTTATCAAAAGAAGCTGTGGAAAAGCTTGGAGACAAAAAATGATTATTTTACTTAAGCCCCATATCAGTGAAAAATCAATGAAACTTGCCTCGCTCGGTGAATATACATTTGAAGTAGCAAAGAATGCCAACAAAAAACAGATCATAGAAGCAGTGCAAGAAAAATTTAAAGTTTCGGTTGTTGCGATTAAAACTATTAATTTAAGAAGTAAAACAAAAATACAAAGAAGGATAAGAAAATTTTATCAGACAGGAAAATCGAAAAAGGCCATAGTTAGGGTTAAAAAAGGTCAAATTATACCCATTTTTGAGACACCAAAAGAGGAAGCAGTAGTAACAACCATAGAAGGTGAACCAATAAAAATAAAAGAGAGAAAAGATATTTTAGGAAGGACTAAAGTGAAAGTAGAAAAAACCGCAGTGGGAGCAGCGCCTACTACACAAAGGAAAGTAATTACAGGAAAATAGTAATATGAAAACATTAAATACTAAACATTTAAAAACAATATTAAAAAAGCACTCCGGAAGATTGCACGGACGGGTGACTGTGAGAGGACAGGGCGGAAGGCATAAAAGATATTACAGAGAGATTGATTTTAAGAGAAATAAATTTGGGGTTGAAGGAATAGTAGAAGCTTTAGAATATGACCCAAACCGCAATTTAGACATAGCGCTGGTTAAATATTCTGATAAAGAATACAGATATATTCTGTCTCCATTGGGGCTTAAAATAGGTGAGAAAATATTATCTGCAGAAAAAGCAGAAGTAAAAGTTGGAAATGCCTTAATGCTTAAAAATATGACCGTAGGAACTTTAGTGCATAATGTGGAGCTTGTTCCGGGTATGGGCGGGCAACTGGGGCGGAGTGCAGGTGTGGTTATCCAACTTTTGGCCAAAGAAGGTAATTTTGCCCATTTGAAGTTGCCCAGTGGAGAGGTTAGAATGGTTCCTCTGACTTCTATGGCTAGCGTTGGGCGCTTGGGTAATGAAGACAGAAAACAAATGGTAGTTGGTAAAGCCGGAAGATCCCGCCATATGGGTATTAGGCCAACTGTTAGAGGCGTTGCCCAGGATCCTGATTCCCACCCGCATGGTGGAGGGGAAGGAAGATCAGGAATTGGTAGAAAGCGGCCGATGACTAAATATGGCAGGCCGGCTGTTGGCAAAACCAGAAATAAAAAGAAAATGTCTAATAAATATATTATTAAAAGGAGGAAGTAATGCCTAGAAGTAGTAAAAAAGGGCCGTTTATTGATGAAAAGTTGATGAAAAAAGTACTTAAACAAAAAGAGTCAGGACAAAAAACACCCATTAAAACATGGGCGCGCCGTTGTCAAATCCCGCCGGATTTTGTGGGGCATACATTTTTGGTACATCAGGGTAAAAATTTTATATCCGTGTTTGTAACAGAAAGCATGGTGGGACATTGTTTAGGTGAATTTTCCCCAACCAGAATATTTAGATCTCATGGTTCAGTGACCAAAAGAACTTTGGAGAAAACTTAAATGGAAATACAAGCCATACAAAAATATATACATACCGCTCCCAGAAAACTCCGGCTGGTGGCAGATATGATAAGAAAACTTTCTCCGGAAAAAGCCTTGGAAACCCTGAGGTTTACAAATAAAAGTGCTGCCGGGGATTTAATAAAAGCCATTAAAACTGTTGTGGCTAATGCAAAGACAAAAGGCATGGAAAATATTAATTTTAAATCAGTTGAGGTTAATGAGGGCTCCAGAATGAAACGCTTTAGGGCAGGCGCAAAAGGCAGGGCAAGACCATACAAAAGAAGAATGAGCCATATTAAAATCGTCCTGACGGACGATTTAAGTGACAAGGTACAAGTAACAAGAAACAAGAAAGAAGATAAAAAGGAGAAAAAATAATGGGACAAAAGATTCATCCAATTGGTTTTAGATTAGGGGTTGGCGCAAGCTGGCAGTCCCGCTGGTTTACCACGGATAGTAAATATAGGATTTTTTTGGCAGAAGACATTAAAATCAGGGAACTGCTGATGAAAAAACTGCGTCCGACAGGCATAGGATCGGTTGAAATTGAAAGATCAATTAATAAATTAAAAGTGATTCTGTTTGTGTCAAGACCGGGTGTTTTAATCGGACGAGGAGGAGCAGGCTTAACCGAGTTGAAGAAATTCTTATTGAAAGAGTTAAATATTAAAGAAGAGAATAATTTAGAGATTGCGCCCATGGAACTTAAAAGCGCAGATCTTTCGGCTTATCTGGTAGCCCAATCCGTGGCAGAACAATTGATTAAAAGACTGCCGGCCCAACGGTTAATGAATCAGGCCATGGATAGAGTAATGAGAGCCGGGGCAAAAGGAGCGAGAATTGTTATTTCGGGCAGAATTGGAGGAGCAGAGATTGCAAGACGGGAATGGAAAGCTCAAGGCAATATGCCGCTTCATACTTTGCGGGCAAACATAGATTTTGCTGCGTATCCGGCGCTGACCAAATCAGGGTTCGTAGGAGTAAAGGTTTGGATTAACAAGGGGGAGGTTGAAATCTAATGGCGCTGTTGCAACCAAAGAGGACAAAATACCGCAAAGTTTTTAAGGGTAAAAGAACAGGTGTGTCTACCCGCGGGAATAATGTATCTTTCGGCCAATTTGGCCTGAAAGCTATGGAATCCGGATGGTTGAGTTCTCGGCAGTTGGAATCAGCAAGGCGAGCAATGGCACACTATACCCAAAGAGGCGGCCGTATTTGGATCAGGGCATTTCCGGATAAACCTGTAACCAAGCACCCTGCCGAATCAAGAATGGGTTCCGGTAAAGGGGATGTGGAAGGGTATGTAGCAGTGATGAAGCCCGGACAGCTTATTTTTGAAATGGGTGCTGTGACAGAAGAAATTGCCAAAGAAGCTCTGCGCTTGGCAGCTCATAAATTGCCGATTGCCACCAGATTTGTGGAGAAAAGGTAAAATAAAAATGAAAAAAAATGATTTAAATCAAATAAAGGGGTTGTCCATTCAAGAGCTGCTAATAAAGATAAAACTTTTGAGAAAAGAAATTGAGGATGCTATTTTGGATAAAAATATGAAAAAATTAAAAGATCTAAAAACGGTTTTTAAGAAAAAAAAGGATTTGGCCAGAATGCTGACAATTGTAAAACAAAGAGAGTTATTGGAAGCGTTAGAACCAAAGGAGCAAAAATGATAGGCAGAGTAGTTGCAAATAAATTAAAAGATACGGCTACGGTTTTAGTGGAAAGAGAGGCAATGCACCCACTTTACAAAAAAACCTATATCCAGAGTAAAAAATATTTGGTTCATGACATGATGGGAACAAAAGAGGGAGACATGGTGGATATAGTTAAAACAAGACCAATTTCCAAAAGAAAGCATTGGAAGATAGTTAAAATAGTCGGGAAAAACTTGGTTGAAGTGGTAAAAGAGAAGTTAAAAAAATCAGCAGAGGAAACAATTGCCGAAGTAATGCCGGATGAAGAGACGAAAGAGTCATCAGTCGTCAGTCTTCAGTCAATGAAAGAAACAAATAAAGAACAGAAAAAGCCAAGAAAAAGAAAGGAAAGTCTGAAAGCTGATAGCTGAAGACTGATAGCTAATTTTATGGTTCAGCATAGAACAAGAATGACAGTTGCAGATAATTCTGGAGCAAAGATTGTACAGGTAATACAGCCTTTGGGGGGGTCAGGTAAAAGAAAAGCCGGTCTGGGGCAGTTGGTTGTAGCTGTGGTTAAAGGAGCAGATCCGGGTGGGGTAGTAAAGAATCATGAATTGGTTAGGGTTGTGGTCGTCCGAACAAGAAAAGAATTAAGACGGACAGACGGATCTTACATCAAATTTGATGATAATGCGGCTGTTTTAGTTGATAATGACGGGAATTTGCGGGCAACCCGTATATTCGGGCCGATTGCCAGAGAGGTAAGAGAAGCAGGTTTTAGTAAGATTGTATCTTTGGCAAAGGAAGTTTGGTAAGGAGTAAAAATATGTCTAAAATAAAAAAAGGCGATAAAATAAAAGTTTTACTGGGAAAAGATAGAGGTAAAGAAGGTCAGGTGGAAAAAGTTTTTAGCAAAGAGGGCAAAGTGTTAATTTTGGGGGTTAATATTTACAAAAGGCATGTAAAAAAACAAGGTCAAACCGAGGGGGGGATTATAGAAATCCCCAAGCCGATTAATATATCCAATGTTGTTTTAATGTGTCCTTTGTGTAAAAAGCCAACAAGAATAAGCTTTAAAAAAATTAAAGACAGCAAATTAAGAGTTTGCAAAAAATGTAAAAAGGAGATAAATGAATAGACTTAAAGAAAAATACGCAAATGAGGTGCAAGCTAAATTACAAGAAGAGCTGGGCCTAAAAAATAAATTGGCAGTGCCACGATTGCAAAAAATTGTTATTAGTATAGGATTGGGTGAAGCTAAAGATAATGCGGGGATATTGGATAAAGTAAAAGTCTATTTGGGAGCGCTGGCAGGACAAATACCTGTTGTTACTTTAGCCAAAAAATCCGTTGCCTCTTTTAAAGTTAGTAAAGGTCAGACAGTAGGATTGATGGTGACGCTCCGGGGAGACAGGATGTATGCTTTTTTGGATAAACTAATTAATATTGTATTGCCAAAAGTAAGGGATTTTAGAGGAATATCTTTGAACTCTTTTGATAGCCAGGGAAATTTAAATATGGGGCTAAAAGAGCAGACAATTTTTCCCGAAGTTGATTATAAATTAATTGATAAGGTACGGGGTTTGGCAGTTACAATCGCTACTTCTGCCAAACAGAAAGAGGAAGGAAAAAAATTACTAGAGTATTTAGGAGTACCTTTTAGGAGTTAATATGGCAAAAGTCAGCAATATTGTTAAAGTTAAATTTAAATATGAAGTTCAAAAAACGAATCGTTGTTCCCAATGTGGCAGACCTAGGGGGTTTTTGCGAAAATTTGGTCTTTGCAGGCTTTGTTTTAGGGAGCTGGCTCATTTGGGGGTACTCCCGGGAGTGAAAAAATCATCATGGTAGATGTAGTAGCAGACGCACTAATTAGAATAAAAAACGGTTATCTGGTAGGAAAAATCTCTGTTTCAGTGAGATTTTCCAAACTAATTTTAAGAATCATGAAGCTTTTGCAAAAAGAGGGATATATTGAATCCGTAAAGCAAGAGAAGAGAGAGTTAGTCGTGACTCTTAAATATAATGGCCGTGTCCCTGCAGTGACAGATATCAAAAGAGTATCTACGCCATCTCTACGGGTTTATAAGGGAGTTAAGAGTTTACCTCAAGTTCTAAACGGTCTGGGGATTGCTATTATTTCAACACCCAAAGGAGTAATGACAGATAAAGAAGCTAGAAAACAAAGATTAGGAGGAGAAGTACTGGCGATTGTCTGGTAGTTTGATACACTTACTATGAGTAGAATAGGCAGTTTACCAATATTAATACCGGATAGTGTTGAGGTTATCAAAACCAATAAACACTTGATGGTTAAAGGGGATAAGGGTAGTTTGGAAATAGATATTGACCAAAATATCAATGTAGAAATAGAGAATAAACAGATTATTTTCAAAAGAAAAAATGATCAAAAGAAAATAAAATCTCTGCATGGATTAACTAGGAGTCTTGTTGCCAATATGATTGCGGGAGTAACTGTGGGATGGAGTAAGAGTTTGCAATTGGTGGGAGTAGGATTTAGAGCCCAAACAATGGATAATAAAATAATTTTAAATGTGGGGTTTTCACATACGGTGGAAGTTTTAGCGCCGCAGGGTGTCGGTTTTGAGGTTTTTGATAATACTAAAATTGTAGTCTCCGGTATAGACAAGCAATTGGTGGGACAAGTGGCAGCTAATTTAAAGAAAGTCCGGATGCCGGATGTTTATAAAGGTAAAGGAATAAGATATGAAGGTGAATATATCAGGAAAAAAGTAGGTAAGGCCGGAAAAGTAGGCGCGGCCGCAGCAGGAGGAGGAAAATAAATGAGGAAGTTAAAATTAAGGATTAAAAGGCATAATAAACTTAGGCAAAGAATTGTTGGTACAACTGCCCGCCCAAGACTTTCCGTATTTAAATCAGGTCAGCATATATATGCCCAAATAATTGATGATTTAAAAGGACAAACTTTGGTTTCGTCTTCTGATATAAAAAATAAAGAAAGCAATAAAAAAGAGAAAGCGTATAATGTGGGTGTGGAACTGGCTAAAAAGGCATTGAAGAAAAAGATTAAAGAGGTGGTTTTCGACAGGGGAGGTTTTTTGTTCCATGGTAGAGTGGCGGAGTTGGCAAAAGGCGCAAGAGAAGGGGGGTTACTTTTCTAAAATATGATTTCAAGAAATAGAAATTTTTATTCAAATACTGCCAAAGAAGAATCTGAATTTTTTGAGAGAGTAGTTCAGGTGAACAGAGTTTCTAAAAAAACCAAAGGAGGAGACAAAAGGTCCCTTTCTGTTATTGTGGTGGTAGGCGACCGTAAAGGTAAGGTGGGGGTTGGTTTAGGTAAGGCCTCTGATGTCCAATCAGCGGTTAAAAAAGCAACAGCCTATGCCAAAAAGCATTTAATAGATGTGCCTCTAAAAGGTAAAACTATTCCGCATACAATACTTATTAAATCCGGCGCGGCCAAGGTTTTATTAAAACCGGCAAGAGAAGGTACAGGAGTAATTGCCGGAGGAGCAGTGAGGGTGGTGGTAGAGGCGGCGGGAATTCATGATATAGTATCAAAAATTTTAGGGACTAAAAACAAGGCATCTAATGTATACGCAACGCTTCTGGCATTAGGAAAACTTAAAAAAATCATATGAAACTGCAGGAATTAATACAATTGAAAGTCAGAAATAAAAAAAGAATAGGGCGCGGTATGGGATCCGGAAAAGGAAAAACTTCAGGTAGGGGTACTAAAGGACAAAAAGCCCGCGGCAAAATTCCGGCTTCTTTTACAGGGAGTATGGCTTTTTATAAAAAATTACCTTTAAGGCGCGGCTTTGGTAATCATAAATTTGGGTCAAATCCCAAAATAGTGTTACTTTCCAAACTTAATGTTTTTCCTGCCCGTACCACTGTTGATACGGAGCAACTTATAAAGGCGAAAATTATTACCGGAAAAGAGATGGCAACAGGTGTTAAGATTTTAGGAGGAAGCGGGTTGGAAAAAAACTTAACTGTTAAGCTGTTGGTTTCAAAAAGTGCCAAAGCAGCAATCGAGGCAAAAGGTGGAAAGGTGGAAAATGTCTAATATTCTGTCGCCTATTTTCAATGCTTTTAAGATTCCGGAGCTTCGGCGGAAAATATTTATTACAATTTTAATTATCCTTATTTTTAGACTGGTAGCCCATATTCCCGTATCCGGTGTTAATCTGGCTGCCTTGCAAGCTTTGTTTTCTTCAAATCAATTTTTAGGATTACTTGATATTTTCAGCGGGGGAACGTTGGCTAATTTTTCCGTTATTTCCCTGGGGTTAAATCCCTTTATTAATGCTTCAATTATTATGCAGCTTCTAACCATGGTTTGGCCCAAATTGGAGGCGCTGTCTAAAGAAGGAGAATACGGCAGAGGGAAAATAAACCAGTATACAAGATATTTAACCGTACCGCTGTCTGTACTGCAAGCCATAGGAATGTTTGCGCTTTTGAAAAATCAGGGAATTGTGGCAGATATTTCCCCCATCCAAATTGTTGCCATTATTGTTGGTATGACCGCGGGCACAATATTTTTAATGTGGCTTGGGGAACTCATTACTGAATACGGTATTGGCAATGGCATATCACTTTTGATATTTGCCGGGATTGTGGCTCGGCTTCCGGTGGTTTTTGGGCAAACAGTCACAATTTTTGACCAGCAGCAATTAATTAATATTTTAATATTCGCCGCTCTGTCAGTTTTAGTAATAGCGGCAGTTGTATTTATTAATGAAGGCAGAAGACAAATTGCTGTACAGTATGCCAGAAGATCTATTGGTGATAAGTCCGGTCCCGGAGGCGCCCAAACATACTTACCTTTAAGAGTTAATCAGGCAGGGGTTATCCCCATAATTTTTGCTGTTTCCCTGGTTTTAATTCCCTCGTTTGCAGGTTCTTATCTTTCTCAACTTGCCTCACCGCAGTTGTCATTTCTGGGAAGGTTTTTGGTTTCCAATTTTAATCCTTCGAGCCTAACTTACAACAGCGTTTATTTTTTACTGGTAGTAGGGTTTACCTTTTTTTACACAGCGGTTATTTTTAACCCTACAAAAGTAGCAGATGAGATAAAAAAATACGGGGGTTTTCTTCCGGGGATTAGACCGGGAACTTCAACAGCCAGGTTCTTAAACTACATTTTGGTAAGAGTTACTTTGGCAGGAGCAATTTTTCTGGGTGCTATAGCTGTCCTCCCCTCCATAGCGTCACAAATTACCGGAGTAACAACCTTGATATTAGGCGGGACAGGACTATTGATTGTGGTGTCGGTAATTATGGATACGGCCAAACAGTTTGAAAGCAAACTGATTGAGCGCAGTTATGATGTGTTTACCAAAAGGCCAATATGACAAAAAAAATATTATTTTTAGGCGTACAAGGATCAGGTAAATCAACCCAAGGCAGGTTACTGGCTCAATTTTTGGGCCTGCCGTATATTTCAACCGGTGATATTTTTCGGGCTATGACCGGGGAGATCAAACAAATTTTGAGTCAAGGAAAACTGGTTGACGATCAAACCACATCTAAAATAGTCGAAGAAAAATTAAGAGAAGAAGAATATAGCAATGGTTTTGTTCTTGATGGTTATCCAAGGACTATGGAGCAGATAAAACTTTTTGATCCGGATTTTGATAAAGTAATCTATTTGGATCTGTCTGATGAAGAGGCTACAAAAAGACTTTTGGCAAGGGTCAGGGAGGATGATACTGCAGAGCTAATTGCTGAAAGACTAAGAAATTACCATAAACAAACAAATCCAGTTTTGGATTATTACAGGCAAAAAAAAATACTTAAACAAGTTGACGGATTGGGCAGCATTGAAGCAATACAACAAAAAATAAGGGATGCGGTCAATGGTTAGGAATAGTTATGAGTTGAAGCTGATGAGAAAAAGCGGGAGAACTGCCGCGGCAGCTTTAAAAAAGTCTTTGGAGGCAATTAAGGTTGGGATTAGCGAACTGGAAGCGGATAAAGTTGCGGAGCAAGAAATTTATAAATTAGGAGGCGATTTGTCTTATAAAACCGTGCCGGGATATAAGTTCGCCACTTGCATTACGGTAAACGAACAGGTGGTACATGGGATTCCTACGGATAGGAAATTTGTGGGCACTGATTTGGTGAGTGTGGATTTAGCAGTAGTTTATAAGGGTTGGCATACGGATTGCGCCTGGACAATTTTACTGGAAAAAAATGCGGAAAAAGAGAAGTTTCTTAAGGCAGGAGAAGAGGCGCTATGGGACGGGATTGCCCAAGCAATTGAAGGGAATAGAGTGGGAGATATATCAAATGCTATTCAAGCTAAAGTGGAAGACAGTGGATATAGTGTGGTTAGAAGTTTGGTTGGTCATGGCGTTGGCAGAAGTTTGCACGAGCCGCCGGAAATACCCGGATTTGGCGCAAAAGGAAGCGGTGTAGCTTTGAAATCAGGTATGACTTTGGCAATTGAAGTGATCTATGCCAAAGGGTCATCAGAGGTTTTATTAAGTAAAGACGGATGGACTTATGAAACACTGGATAAATCATGGGGAGGCCTTTTTGAAATGACTGTAGTAGTGGGAAAGGAAAAAGCAGAGGTTTTAACCGCTTGGCGTAACCCATAATTCTATGGGTTGTGTTTTGAAGCTGGTTTTGTTAGAATAATATGATGCAAAAGCGCGATGAAATTGAAATAGAAGGCAAAGTTATTGATGTTTTGCCTAATACTTTATTCAGGGTAGAAATTGAAAAAAGTCTAGATGTGCCGGAACTTGTGGGGAGGGTGATTTTGTGTCATATCTCGGGTAAAATGAGGATGCATTATATCAGGCTTTTGGAAGGTGATCGGGTAAGAGCGGAAATGTCACCAAAATATGATTTGGATAAAGGGAGGATTACATTTAGATTAAAATGAAAGTACAAGCTAGTATAAAAACAAGATGCAAATTTTGCAAAGTGGTCAAAAGGGAGGGTATATTGTATATTATCTGCCCCCGTGACCCAAGACACAAGCAAAGGCAAGGATAAAATATGGCTAGGATTGCGGGGGTTGATTTGCCGGAACAAAAACGAGTTGATATTGGCTTGACCTATATTTTTGGTATAGGTAGAGCCAATGTGGTTTCTGTTATGAAGCAAGCAGGGGTGGAGGCTTCCAAAAGAGTTAAAGAATTAACAGAGGAAGAGGTTAATAAACTGCAAAAAGTAGTTGAGAAAATTAAAGTAGAGGGAGATTTAAGGCAGGAGATTGAACAAAACATTAAAAGACTGGAAGAAATAGGTAGTTTTCGGGGTTCACGGCACAGAAAAGGTTTGCCGACAAGAGGCCAGAGAACCAGGTCTAATGCCAGGACAAGAAGAGGCAAAAGAAAAACAATAGGCGCTATTAAAAAAGAAGTAACTGCTGCTCCAACAGGTGAAACTAAAAATAAAGAGACTGCTAAATAATTATGATTAAGCAAAAAACAAAAATTAAAAAACAAAAAGTAGAAAGAAAACTGCAAAGCGGCAGGGTTTATGTGACTGCCACTTTTAATAACACTTTGGTAACTTTAACTGATAGTACGGGTAATACGCTAGCCTGGGGGACTTCAGGCGCAGCCGGTTTTAAAGGCGCCAGAAAAGCAACCCCTTTCGCCGCTATTTCAGCTATGGAAGCAGTGGCCCAGAAAGCAAAAGGATTTGGAATGAGCGCGGTTGAGGTTTATATTAAAGGCCCGGGGCCGGGACGGGATGCAACCATTAAAGCTTTGCGGGGGGCAGGTATTAATATTACTATGATTGCTGATGTTACGCCTATTCCACATAATGGCCCAAGACCCAAAAAAAGGAGAAGAGTTTAATGGCCCGTTACACTGGTTCAAAAAGGAGATTATCAAGACGGGAGGGTATTGCTTTATTTGCCAAGGATGTTAAAGCGCTAGAGAGAAAAGGAGCAGTGCCGCCGGGACAGCACGGACTAGGAAGAAGACGCAGAGTCTCGGAATATGGTTTAGAACTTAGGGAAAAGCAAAAGGCTAAGAGGTTTTACGGAATTCTGGAGAAACAATTTAAACTTTATTTTCAAAAAGCAACAAAAGTTAAAGGAGCAACCGGTTTAAGCTTGATACGGCTTTTGGAAACAAGACTGGATAATGTAGTTTACAGGCTTGGTTTTGCTAAAAGCAGGGCCCAGGCCAGACAAATGGTTTCACATGGGCACATCACGGTTGACGGCAAAAAAAATAATATTCCCTCCTGCCAAATTAAAATAGAGCAAACTATTGCATTATTGCCCAAATTATTGGATAATACACAAACAACCTTGCCGGGGTGGCTTGACAGAAAAGCTACTGTGGGCAAGGTTTTAAGATTGCCAGAGCGGGATGAGATGGAACAGGCGATTGATGAGCAGTTGATTGTTGAATATTACTCAAGATAATGTTTAAAGTAAAAGAAGAAATTACAAAAGAAAATTATGCAAAAATTATCCTCGAGCCACTCGAGGATGGTCTTGGCCATACTTTGGGAAATAGTTTGCGGAGAGTGCTTTTGACTTCTCTTTTGGGTTCAGCCGTAACCTCTGTCAAAATTGACGGGGTGGCTCATCAATTTTCTACTATAGAGGGTATATCCGAAGATGTTATTGAGATTATTTTAAATATTAAAAAAATTAGGATCAATATTAATTCTGATAAAAGCATAAAACTTACTATAAAAGCCGCAGGTAAAGGTATAGTTAAGGCAGGAGATTTGAAGATAGAAGGAGACGGGGAAGTGTCCAACAAAGATCAAGTAATTGCTACGCTGAATGATTCCAAAGCTAAGCTTAATATGGAGCTAATAGCAGAAAAAGGGAAAGGATATTCTATGGCTGAGGACCGGAAAAATAGTGAGATTGGAGTGATTGCCATAGATGCTTTGTTTTCTCCTGTGGTTGCTTGTAATTATACGGTTGACCCTACACGGGTTGGCAGAAAAACCAATTTTGACAAACTGACTTTAGAGATTTCAACTGATGGCACTATTACGCCCTTTGTTGCTTTAAATGAGGCAGCCAAGCTTTTATCAACCACATTCCTCAAAATCTATGAACCTGATCAGGAAGAAGAGTTGGAAATTTCTACTGCAATTTCCGATGAGGTATTAAAAATGACTGTAGAAGAGCTGGATTTGCCTGTTAGAATTACTAATGCACTAAGAGCTATTGAAGTAAACACTATTGAGAATTTGCTTAATATTCCCCGCGCAGAGCTTCTCAAGGCCAAAAACCTAGGAGCAAAATCATTAAGTCTTATATCAGAGAAGCTTTTGGAGAGGGGGCTTAATTTGCGTGAGGCATAAAGTTTATGGTACACACCTTGGCAGAGATAAAAATGAGCGGACTGCACTTTTTAAGAATTTGGTAGGCAGTCTAATTTTATATGGTCAGATTAAAACTACTCAAGCCAAAGCAAAAGCAATAAAAGGTTTAATTGATAAAATAATTAATCAGGCCAAAAACCCCAGTACCAGAAGATTAATGCAAACATTTCTGGTTTCCAAAAAAATCCAAGAAAAGTTAATTAAGGAAGTGATTCTGGCTTTAAAATCAAGAACCTCCGGATATACCTCAATAATAAAAGTAGGGCAACGGCAGGGAGACGGAGCAATGATGGTAAGAATATCGCTTCTTCTTGAAGAGGTCAAAGAGTCAAGAGTTAAGAGTCAAGCAGGAGCAGTAAAATCAGGAAAGGAAAAAACTAGTACCTAGACTCTAGTGACTAGTCACTATATGTCCACTAATATCTTATCAGCCAAAGATATAAAAAGAGAGAAGCATGTTATAGATGCCGATGGTCAAATTTTGGGGCGTTTGGCTACCAAAGTGGCAACTTTATTAATAGGTAAACATAAAGCAAACTTCGTGCCATATCTTGATTGCGGAGATTTTGTGGTAGTGACAAATGCAGGGAAAATAAAAGTAACAGGTAAAAAAATGCAAGCTAAAACATATACCCGCCATTCGGGTTATCCGGGAGGGCTAAGAGTTGAAACTATGGAAAAATTACTGGTTCGCCGGCCAACTTTTATCATAGAACATGCGGTTTCCGGAATGTTACCTAAAAATAGATTAGGCAGGCAAATGATTAAAAAATTAAAGGTTTTTGCAGGCGAGGGGAATGTAAACTAAAATGGAAACACTAAATGAAACATATACATATGCGGTAGGAAGAAGAAAAGAGTCATTGGCTAAAGTAAGACTTTTTTTGGGTGCAGGACAAATAACTGTTAATGGTAAACCAATAGCAGAATATTTTCCGGGATTAATCTTTCAGAAGTTATATTCGCAGCCGTTTGAAGTAACCTCTACTATGGGCAAATTTACCATTTCTATTAAAGTAGTAGGAGGAGGAAAAATGTCCCAGTTAGGGGCTATTATTCACGGGATATCCAGAGTATTGGCAAAAATAGAAGATAAAAAATACAGGCCGCTTGTAAAAAAAGCAGGTCTTCTTACTCGCGATGCCAGGGTTAAGGAAAGACGCAAATACGGCCATGCCCAAAAAGCCAGAGCCATGAAACAATCTCCAAAAAGGTAACAAAATGACAGAAACACAGCCTGTTTATAGAATTCAGACAAATCCGGTATTAGAATTTAGGCGAGGGTCTTGGGGACTGCCGGTTCCGGTTAGACCAATGGTTTTAGGAGAAGTGCGAAGCGGTGAAACGATTCGTGTTATAGATCCACAGGGCAATGATTATGGAGAAATCTCTGTTCATGGTGGTCAATTATTTGTAGGCGGAGCAGAACATATTGTGGGTTATAGCGGACATTTATACCCTACTGCAGATGGAGCAGTGACTGATGGCAATGTTTGTTTGCAGCATAGACACCCCCACACCTCGCCAGAATCTCCGCCAATGATAAAAATACACAAGGTGAGATAAAAAATGATATAGTAGAACACATGGCTAAAGTTACCATTAATGACCATATATTCCGCGGTTATGATTTAAGGGGAGTTTCCAATGTTGATTTATCTGAAGATTTAATGGAGCTTTTAGGCAGGGCCTATGCCACTTTTTTGTATCAGCGAAGGATTTGGGAAGTAGTGGTTGGTAGGGATAATAGGATTACCAGTGAAGCTTATTCAAAAGCTTTTATTAAAGGTTTACTGGATAGCGGTGTGGATGTGGTGGATATTGGTTTATCTTTAGCCCAAATTGTTTATTTTGCCCAATACCCCTTGCGTTTTAAGGGTGCAGCCATGATTACGGCTTCTCATAATCCTGCCCAGTATAATGGCATAAAAATGGCAGTGGGATTTTCCGATACCATGACCGGTAAAGAGATACAGGAGTTAAAAGAAATTGCCAAGGACGGACAATTTAAAAAGTTTAACAGAAAAGCTAAATACCTTAAAAAAGATATTTTTCCCGAATACAAAGCAGACATTTTAAGAAGAACAGGTAAGATTGGAAAATTTAAAGTGGTGGTAGATACTATTTATGGGACTGCCGGGATGTTTCTTCCGAAAATTTTAAGAGAGGCAGGCTGTGAAGTTATTGAACAGCATACGGAATTAGACGGTACTTTTCCGCTGGGCACTGCTGATCCCACAGAACGAGAAGTCCAAGAAAGATTAGCAGAAAGAGTGAAAAAAGAAAAAGCAGACATTGGTTTTTCTTATGATACGGACGGAGACAGAATGGGAATTGTGGACAGTAACGGAAGAATAATCTGGAATGATACTTTGGTTTCTATTTTTGCCATGGATGTGCTGGATTTTATGCCCGGGGCAAAGATTATTTTTAATGTTCTTTGCTCCAAACAAACCAGGGATGTGATAGAAGCACACGGAGGGGAACCAATAATTTGGATGGCAGGGCACTCCTTTATCAAAGCTAAACTTAGAGAAGAAAGAGCTCCTTTTGCAGGCGAGCTTTCCGGCCACATGTTTTTTGCGGATAATTTTTATGGCCATGATGATGAGGCATATGCCACTTTGCGGCTTCTGGCATATTTAACTAGAGTTGGTAAATCCTTGGATCAGGTGGTGGATGAGCTTCCAAAATATCATAGTAGCCCTGAAGTTAAAGTAGCGTGTCCGGATGCAGTAAAATTTAAATTAGTTTCCGGAGGAATTACTAAAGACATAAAGACAATTTACCCAACTGCCAGTTATGTAGAGATTGACGGGATCCGCTTTGACAGTGAAAATGAGATGGGAGTAATTAGGGCTTCTCAAAATGGCCCTTACTTAACTGTTAAATATGAAGCAAAAGATGCGGAAGAATATATAAAATTGAAAAAAGTATTATCTGATATTTTACACAAATATCCGGAGATTGATTTTAAAGATGGGGTTAACACCGACGCCTTGCAATAATAGATAATTTGTGGTGTAATATAAATGCATCAAGAGTGCCGCCTAAAAAAGGCGAGCCGACAACCGTTTTTAGTTTTACGGTGCCAAATTAAGATGCGGTCATTATGACAAAAACAACTTTTACTTCTGAATCTGTATGTGCGGGCCATCCTGATAAAATCTGTGACCAAATTTCCGATGCTATTTTGGATGCGGTACTGGTTCAAGATCCTCAGGGTCGTACTGCAATTGAATGTCTGGCAGGAAATAATAGACTTATCATTGCCGGCGAAATAGGGGCAAAGGCTAAAGTAGATTTTAAAAAAATTGCCCGTGAGCAAATCACAAGACTGGGATATACAGATCCTAAATTTAATTTTTCAGATCAATCTCCAATAGAAGATTATGTTCATGAACAATCCCCGGAAATTGCAGTTGGGGTTAAGAAAAAAGGTGCAGGTGATCAGGGTATGATGTTTGGCTTTGCCTGCCGGGAAACTCCCCAACTAATGCCTCTTCCTATCATGATAGCTCATGCATTGGTTAAAAGAATTGATCAAGTCAGGGAAGAAAAAATTTTACCTTATCTCCGACCTGATGGAAAATCACAGGTTACAGTAGAATACCAAGATAGTAAGCCAATTGCAGTAAAACAAGTTGTTATTGCAGTACCCCACAAAGAATCAGTTGATTTAAAACAAGTTAGACTAGATATTTTTAAAAAAGTTGTCAAACCTATCCTAGAAAATTTTGGATTTAAAATATCCATTAAGGATTTGATAGTCAATGGCACAGGTGTATGGCATAACGGCGGCCCGGCATCGGATTGTGGTTTAACCGGCAGAAAAATTATAGTTGATAGTTATGGGGGGTATGCCCGGGTCGGAGGAGGATGTTTTTCCGGAAAAGAACCTTCAAAAGTAGACAGGGGTGGAGCATATGCAGCCCGCTTTTTGGCCAAAAACATAGTGGCAAATAAATTGGCAGATAAATGTGAGGTTAGGCTGGCCTATTTTATAGGAGCAAGAAAACCTACTATGCAGGATATAGAAACTTTTGGGACTGCTAAAAAAAGCAGTAAACTTATTAAGGATTTTATGGATAAAATTTTAGATACATCGGTTGAGGGGATTTTGCAAGGGTTAGATCTCCGCCGGCCAATTTATCTTCCAACCGCCAGCTACGGTCACTTCGGCCGGGAAGAGTTCCCCTGGGAAAAAGTGGTATAATTTTTGAATGAAATTGAAAGACTTCCATCATTACAAGGGTGATGAGCTCACGCCTTTTGAAAAAGTAGAGAGAAAAGTAATGGAAATGGTAGCTTCATCAAAAATTGCTGATTCTCAAAGAGAAGATTCAATAATATTTGAACTTATGCATGCAGCAGGTTGTATGCAAATAGGTCGCTTGCTTGCTCAAAAAAGAAATCTTAATATTGATATAGCAAGTGTTGCCTGCATGCTCCACGATATTTTTGTTATTGTGAGCGGAACATATCAAAACCATGGACCAGCAGGCGCACCTATTGCCAGAAAAATTTTTGAAGAAATTGGTAGTTTTTCAGAGAATGAAATAGAAACAATAACGCAGGCCGTCGCTCATCATAGTGAAAAAGAAATTTATTCGGACAATCCTTACATTGAACTTGTGAAAGATGTTGATGTTTTTGATTGTTCATTGTATAAAAATTCTGAAGGATTTTATAGAATTCATAAGAGCGCAGAAATCGTCAAAGAATATGAAAACAGAATTAGAAAAGTAAGACTTGAACTAAATCTGTCCCCCGAACCTGTTTTTAGAAAATGAATATACCAGACCCAATTTTTAAAAAAGATTTAAATAAAATTTCCTGGAAGAAAATTTACGAGAGGGAGTACGGAGTTCAGTACTCTGAAGTAGCAGTTTCACTTTTAGCTTTTGCCAAATATCATTTTCCCATTACTTCTTTGGCCCAAATTGTAATTCCCGGGGAAGGCAGTAACAGCGCTTTTTACATTGATGATAGATCATGGATAAAACTGGTGGAAGGGCTTAACAAGAAATATACAGCTAATGTAAAACAATTAGAAAAATACGAGAAACAATTTTTACTTGACGGTAGAAATTACCTAAATTTGGCCAAAAAAATATCAATAAGTAATTTAGAAAAATTATCCGATAAACAACTGTTATCTTTATTTCTGGATCATCAGGACAAAAGAAATCGCTATTCCTGCTTTGCCTGGTCGGCATTTATCCTGAATAATTATGTGGCAGATCGAGCCACCGCCATTTTAGAACCATACATTAAAGGCAGAGGTGATAAACAGGAAATTATAGATGCTTTGTTTAGGCCCCAAAAGCGCGCCGCCGTGTTGCAGTTGCAATATGAAGTTGGGAAACGCGAGTTTAATTATCTGTATGAAAAATTTAAGTGGTTACCATGTCTGGATATACATAACAAACCTTGGACTAAAGAGGAATTTAAAGAGCATATAAAATCATTTACCAAAGTTGTAAACAAAAAAGAAATTTCGTTCAAAAAAATGATCAAGAAATTGAAAATTAAAAAGAAGGATTTGCAATATCTGGATATGGCCAAGCGATTTGTTTACATCAAAGATGCCAGGGATGATTTCAGAAGAGAAAGTGTCTTTTATTCAAATAAAAAAATCCTTAAAGTTATTTAAATTATTAAGTGAAGAAAAAACAGTTAAAGATATTACGGGAAGAGTGGCATCAAAAGGTTTGGCTAAAGGGAAGGCGGTTATCATTAGAGGGGTAAAAGATTTGGAGAAAGTTAAGGAAGGCGATATTTTGATTGCTGTAACAACTCATCCCGATTATGTTCCTGCTATGAGAAAAGCAGCAGCCATTGTGACAGACGAGGGGGGAATCACTTCTCATGCCGCCATTGTTTCCCGGGAATTTGGACTCCCATGCATAGTTGGGACAAAAATTGCAACTAAAATATTGAATGATGGAGATTTAGTTGAGGTAGATGCAAACAATGGTACTATTAAAAAGTTAAACTAAATGTATATTAAGTTTTTCAATGAAATTTCCAAAGAGGACATAAATCTTGTTGGCGGAAAGGGTGCTTCTTTGGGAGAAATGACCCAAGCGGGTTTCTCTGTTCCTCTTGGTTTTGTTATTACAACAGAGGCTTTGGGTCAGATTAATGAAAAAGAAATTTTTAAAGCTCTTGATTTATTAAATGCTGAAAAAGTTTCTGTTAGGTCCTCTGCTGTTGCTGAAGATTCTTCAAAGGCTTCCTGGGCAGGGCAATTAGAAACTTATCTAAATGTTTCAAGAGAAGAATTAATTAATAAAATAAAGGATTGCTGGAATTCTATTAAATCAGAAAGAGTGAAAACTTATGCTGCACGACAAAATTTATCAGAAGATCAACTTCTGATGGCAGTGGTTATACAGAAAATGGTAGATGTTAAAGTAGCCGGAGTAATGTTTACAGCCAATCCCGTTACAAATAACGAAGAAGAAATAATGATTGAGTCAGTTTTAGGGTTGGGCGAACAATTAGTACAAGGATCTGTTACTCCGGATAATTTCGTAGTTGATAAAGAAAGCGGAGAGATAAACAGTAAAGATTTGCAGGGAGAGCAAACTATAGATGATGAGGTAGTTAAAAAATTAGTTGAACTGGGAAAAAAGATAGAAGGATACTTTGGTAGCCCTCAAGATATAGAATGGGCAATTGATAAGCAAGATAAAATTTGGATTCTTCAATCAAGACCTATCACAACTCTGTAACTTCCACTTTTTCCACCTCTGCTAAATGCGGCCTTATCAGCTATCTTGACTTCGGGTTAAATTTGGATTACTGTAATATATAATAAAAATATGAGGATAAAGAAAATTGTTTTATTCGAGGGCAGGAAAATCCGACGCCATTGGGATGAAAGGAAAGAAAAATGGTATTTTTCGGTTGTAGATGTAATATCAATTCTTTCCGAAAGCGAAAACCCCGCTGTTTATTGGCGAGTCTTGAAAAAAAGGCTTATTGATGAGGGTTCGAGTGAAACCGTTACAAAATGTAACGGTTTGAAAATGGAAGCTGCCGATGGAAAAAAGCGTTTGACTGATGTTGCCGATACCCAAACAATGTTCCGTATTATCCAATCAATTCCTTCCCCAAATGCGGAACCTTTTAAACTCTGGCTGGCAAGAGTTGGCTATGAACGGGTGGAAGAGGTAGAAGATCCTGAAAAGGCAATTCAACGAGCCATGGCGACATATTTGAAAAAAGGTTATTCAAAAGAATGGGTAGATTTAAGATTAAAGAGTATTGAAATAAGAAAAGATTTAACTAACGAGTGGAATGAGCGAGATGTCAAAACTTCCAAAGAATTTGCCATCTTAACAGATGATATAACTTTTGCCTGGGCCGGAATAAAAACAAGGGACTACAAGAAACTGAAAGACTTAAAAAGAGAAAATTTAAGAGATAATATGACTAATCTGGAACTCGTACTCAATATGCTGGCTGAAGCTTCAACTACTGAAATATCCAAAAAAGAGAAACCCAAAAACTTTCCACAAAATCGGAAAGTTGCCAGAAAAGGCGGCGAAGTTGCTGGAGTAGCCAGGAAACAATTAGAAAAAAGATTGGGGCAATCCATTCTTTCTAAAAATAACTATCTAAAAAATCCCCAAGGTAAAAAATATATTTCATAAATTGTTAAAATGTTTCAAATCCCGAAAAGTTTTTAAGTTTACTTTCAGCTACTTCCACTTTTTCTACCCGGGCTAAAGATGGGCCGAGGTGGCACCATTTGATGAATTCATCAAGTTTTTCTTTTTCTCCTTCTGCTTCTATATAAACTGTCCCATCCGGTTTATTCTCGGCCGAAACTTTGATGCCAAGTGTATCTGCTTTTTCTTTGGCAGTTACTCTAAAAAATACTCCCTGGACTTTGCCATAGATAGTAACATTTATATGCCTTATCATTTTAAGAAAATTCCAAAATCATTGGTAAATGGTCGGAGATATCTATATTGGGAACTTTAAAATCTATTACATTTATGCCGGAAGACACAAAAGTATAGTCTGCAAATTTATCATTTCCCGGAAAGAATTTACTTCTTGTAGTAGATATATTATAGTTTTTGATTAAGTTAGACATATTTTTCTCCAATATTTTTATACTTTGGGTATTAATATCCAAATTTAAATCCCCACATAAAACTTTTTCTCCTGTTTGTTTATCTAAAAATCCGTTAATCTTATTGGATTGTGAAATTCTGGAAGGAGAATCTTTTTTACCATCATTTTGCCAGATGCCGTGTAAATTACAAACCGTAAATTTTTTGTTGTCTTTGACAAAAGATAAATACTGGGCATTTCTCGGAATAGTGTTTAGATCTTTTGGATTGAAAGTACCGCTTTTTTTAAAAACAAAAAAATCCCCGCTTGAGGTAACTTTCAAATTTTTATTAATAAATATGGCCAGACCCCAGAAAAGATTAAAATCAATGAAATTTGGTTGAAAAGAACCTGTTATATAATTTTCAACGCAGGATGCAAAATATCTGTGATGATTGGGCAGGATCTTAGAAATGTCGTTATAAATATTTAATCTGAATCCTGCAGATTCATTAATATTTGAATCTGTATCAAACACTTCCTGAAAACAAAAAATATCAGTATCTTTTGAGTTATTTCTAATAAAATTTATAAGAGATTTAAATTTTTTCCCACCCCAAATATTTAAAGAGATTAGTTTCATGGTATTATGGAATTATAGAATAACAGATGGTAGAATTACCAGTGTTGCGGGGATTAGGTCATCGGTAGACCGCTCGGATGGGGTCCGAGAAGTAGAGAGTTCAATTCTCTCATCCCCGACCATGTATTTATGTATCCATACATCAATACAAGGTGATAATTTGGAGTCTTGCAAAGTTTGAAAGAGTTTGAAATAATTAATTTATGGCCACCAATAATAATGACGCTAAAAAAGCAGCTATTTTAACTGCTATGGCACAAATCCAAAAACAATATGGTACAGGAGCCATTATGCGTTTGGGTGAACGGGCAGAAAAACTGACTACGGAAATTATATCCACCGGATCTTTGGCTTTGGATTTAGCTCTTGGTGTTGGAGGTTTGCCTAAAGGTAGGGTAATTGAAATTTATGGCCCGGAAGCCGGCGGAAAAACTACGCTTTGTCTGCATGTGATTTCGGAGGCTCAAAAAAAAGGTGGGGTGGCAGCGTTTATTGATGCCGAACACGCTTTGGATCCACAGCGCGCCCAAAAAATCGGAGTGAACCTGGATGACCTTTTGATTTCCCAGCCTGATACCGGTGAACAAGCTTTGGAGATTGCTGAAGCCTTGATCCGCTCGGGAGGTATTGATGTGGTGGTGATAGATTCGGTGGCAGCTCTTACCCCCCGCGCGGAAATTGAAGGAGAAATGGGAGATGCGGTGATGGGTATGCAAGCTCGCTTAATGTCGCAAGCGCTACGCAAGTTAACAGCTGCTATTGCTAATACCAAAACTATGGTGATTTTTACCAATCAGCTTAGACAAAAAATCGGAGTAATGTTTGGTAATCCCGAAACTACTACAGGGGGTATGGCTTTAAAATTTTACGCCTCTATCCGTCTGGATGTTAGAAAAATTGAAAATATAAAAGAAGGCGATATGGTAGTGGGGTCGCGTCACCGCGTTAAAGTGGTTAAGAATAAAGTGGCTCCCCCATTCCGCATTGCCGAATTTGATATGAATGATCAGGGTATTTCCAAATCAGGAGAATTGCTGGATGTGGGGATAGAATTGGGGATTTTGCAAAAATCAGGCGCCTTTATCAAACGGGATGAGGTCATTTTAGGCCAGGGTAGGCAGGCGGCTATTTTATACCTGCGGGAAAATCCCAAAGAAGCTTTAGGATTGGAGAAAGAAGTCAGAGATGCCTGGGGAAAAGAAAAAGAAGGCAAAGAACACATGGTAGTTGGAGAAGAAGATGTTGCTGCTGCAGAAAGTTTATAGACTATTTTCTTTTAGAGACCGCTCGGAAAAAGAAATTAGGGATTACTTAAAAGTAAAAAGTAAAAATTTAAAAGTAAAAATAGGCGAAAATGAAATTATAGAAAAGTTAAAAGAGCAGGGACTGCTGGATGATGAAAAGTTTGCCAAAGCCTGGGTGGAATCCAGAAGAAGAAAGTTCGGCTTGCGAAGAATAAAACAAGAATTGGTGCAGAAAGGGATAGACAGGGAAATAGTAGAAAGTATTATGTATCAAGTATTAAGCATAAAGAGTGAAGAAGAAGTTGCCAAAGAAGCATTAGAAAAGAAAGCAAGAGCTTGGAAAAGCTTGGAACCTTTGGAATTTAGAAAAAAAGCGTACGGGTATTTACAGAGAAAAGGCTTTGAATTTGAAATAGTAAAAAAGGCAGTTGATAATTTTTTAAAAAAAGGGTAATATATAAAAAGAAGACTAAAAATAGGGATATTTATGGAGAAAAGTTTTCATCAAGTTAATATCCTCTAAGGCCCGCAATAAATTGCGGCAATTTTTTAGTCTTCATAAATTATGCAAAGATCTTTTGGGCCCCCTCGACAAAGCTCGGGGCAAGCTAATCTAAACGAAAACGAACTTGCTAAAAGAGAAGGGATTTTGGAAGAGCGGGAGCGACAACTTAGCGAAAAACAAAAATTAATAGACGATAAGCTGGACGGCTTGGAAAAGCTGCGCAAGGATTTAGTGGAAAAATTGGAAAAATCTGCCAAAATGCCGGCTGATGAGGCAAGGAAAGTTCTTCTGGAGCAGGTTGAAAAAGATTTGGCCGGTGAAATTTCCAAAAAAATCAAAGAGGCGGAGGATGAAATAAAACTGCAAGCAGATGAAAAAGCCAAAGATATTCTGGCAGAAGCCATGCTGCATGGAGTGACTGATTATATTTCCGAATTTACCACCTCCCGGGTTAAACTTGCTGATGACGAGATGAAAGGTAGGATTATTGGTAAAGAAGGAAGGAATGTCAGGACTTTTGAGCAGGCAACAGGGGTAGATGTGGTCATGGATGATGAAATTCCCGACAGTTTAATTTTATCCTCTTTTGATCCAATCCGCCGGGAGATTGCCAAAGTATCGCTTGAGAGATTAATTGCCGATGGTAGGATTCAGCCGCAACGGATTGAAGAAATTGTAGCCAAGACCAAACAAGATTTAGAAAAAATTATGTGTCAGGCAGGAGAGAAACTTTGCGCAGACTGTGGCGTTTATAATTTACCAAAAGATTTAATTTGTCTTTTGGGAAGATTTAAATACCGTTATTCATTTGGACAGAATTTAATTCAACATACCCTGGAAGAAACCCAAATTGGTATAGAGTTGGCAAAAATGATTGGAGCGGATGTTAATATTGTGCGGTTGGGTTGTTTACTTCATGATGCCGGGAAAATTATTACCGAGGGGGACGAAGGAACGCATGTTGAAAAAGGAGTGCAGCTGGCCCGGAAATTTAATATGCCGGATGGTGTAGTAAACTGCATTGCCGAACATCACGAGGATAAACCTTTTTCCGCGGTTGAATCAATAATTGTTTATATTGCCGATGCCATATCAGGGGCAAGACCCGGAGCAAGGCATGAAAATGTGGGAGATTATATAAAGAGGTTAGGTGATATAGAAGCCATTGCCCTTTCCTCCGAGGGAGTGGAAAAAGCCTATGCTTTGCAGGCGGGAAGAGAAGTAAGAGTTATTGTTATGCCGGAGAGAGTAACAGATGATGAATTGCCCAAACTGGTTCATGATATTGCCGAGAGAATCTCAAAAGAAGTAATGGTGCCGGGAGCAGTTAAAGTTACTGCTATCCGTGAAACCCGTGTTTCCGAAACCATCATGACTACTCCAAGTTAATTTAGGTCTTTACAAAGCTATAAACATTTGCTATAAACTTAATATGACGAAAAATGAACTGATAGAAAAAGTAGCTAAAAAGGCCAGTTTAACCAAGAGGGCATCCGCGGATGCAGTGAACTCTACCTTTAATTTAATAAGAGATGGGTTAGTAAGAGGCGAGAAAATGGTCATTACCGGTTTCGGCACTTTCTTAATTAGATCAAGAGCTGCCCGCCGTGGACGCAATCCTCAAACAGGAGAGACAATTCAAATTCCCAATAAAAAAACCCCGGGTTTTACAGCCGGCAAAACCCTCAAGAGATTAATAAAATAAAATTCATAATCTTATTACCCAATCCTTAAATTTATTGCTAAATTCATAATTAGGTGATGGTTTTAATGATTCATCAAGAAATCCACCAATGCTTCTTGCAGCAAGAATAACCCTTATTTTTTCCAAATTATAATTGTTTTTAAGTAAAATCGATAATATCTTTTCGGCTAATTTTGGATTTTCGAGAACACTAAATACTCTTTGAATAAAATATCCGATGTCATAATACTCAACGCCGCTATCCATTGCATGTTCTCCGTCAATAAGTCCAAGTTGGCCACTTGGAAGTTTGATTAGATGCCAGGGGGTAAAATCTCCATGGCGCGGCCTTTTTTGAAGGCCTGACATGCCTTGTTCAATAATTGCGAGCAAATTTTTAACTCTGTATTTTTCTACAATATTTCCTGGAATACCTTTATACCAAGATATTGTTTTGTCGAAAAAATATTTTCTGTAATCTAAATTTTCTTCTTCTTTTAAATTAGCAATATCTAATTTTTGAATTAGTTCTGAAAATTGAATAACAGATGAAATATTATCCAGAAGAAGTTTTGGGATTCGTATTTTCCCAGGTTTTCTAACAAGCAATCCCCCCTCAAGGTTATCAGTTATTAAATAGAAAAGATTATTATATAGCCCACATTCCTTATTTTGAGGAACCCAAAAATCCGAGCTTTTTCTTGATACTAATTTATTAAATTGTTTATTCCAAGCATATTCATTTTCTGTAATGGCGCTTATTCCTTTGGTAGTAGCCAGTTTAAGGAACAATAATTTATTATCCTTTTCTAATATGCCAAGAATATGTCTTCCGCCCGACCAAAGTTTTCTTACAAAGTACTTTCTTTTAAAAAAAGACTCTGCTTTGGATAAATCTAATTTTTCACCTAAACGGTAATCCAATAGCTTATCATTTACCATAATTTGGAAGGCTTTGAGATCTCCTTGCATATAGATTGATTATAACAAAGGTTTCAGTATATGATTGTATGGATACATGAGTAAACCAAGAACAGATAAAAATATTCAAATTCCGGATCACATCTTAAGACAACTACTGACTTTATCCGAAGTAAGAATGTTAAAGAACCGTTTTCAGATCGTTAACCTTCTGGAAGACGGGTTATCTGTTAGAGATATTGCAAGACAGGTTAAGGTAGGGACAGATACGGTAGTAAGGATAGCCAGAATGATTGAAAAGAGTAGCCGTCCAACCAGGAAAATTATTACTAATACCCCGTGGATTTTTGGTAAAAGTGCTTAATTTTTTAAAACGGGTTTTTGGTCAGATTTGTCAGGAAAAACAGATGGACAAGAAATGATGGAATGTGCATACCTGTTAAGAACGGAAACAGCAGGATAAATCCTGCAACCATAATGCTTAATAAAAGCAAAACCATTCCTTTTCTTTTATTATCAAATCTTGATCCCAGTTGATGTCCCAAGGCTAGTGTTAAAAAAGGTACGGAAGGGGAATAGTGATACAAAAACATGATCCGGGGGGAAATTGCCCAGGGCAGCCAGAAAACTAAAAATCCCATTAAAATCAAAAATAAATTAAAAGATCTTTTCTTAACTGCTTCCCACCCTGTCAGAATTAGAGCAATTATGCCAAACCAAAAAACAGGAGGATTGCCAGAGGCAAAGATATTAGCAATTTTATCTTTTTGGTAATCTACAAAATACCAGACAGGATATAAATTTAGCGGCCAACTCCACCAGGGAGATGCATAATCATGAGCGGCCTTAAGCCCTGTATGATACCACCACATTTGTTGTTGCAGCTTAATAAATTGATCTAAGGCGTGTCCATGTAAAAAGAAAGGTATGTAACTGGTAAGATAAACTAAGGGTGGGATTATAATAAACAATGTTAATTTTCGGTATTGTTGTTTAAAAAGTAGATATGGGATGAATAAAAAAAGCAGTCCGTAAATTGCAGCCCACTTACTGGATATGGCAAGACCGAAAAGAATGGCAGAAAAAATAACCCTTTTGTTTAATAAAGTTAATAAACTTAAAAGGAAAAAAGTGACATGATATATATCATTCATTCCTATTCGCGATTGGACAAAATTTAGGCCGTCAATGGAAAATATAAAAGTTGCTATAAGAGCTGAAGAATTGTTTTTAAGTAAAATTAGACCCAATTTGTAAACTACAAAAACAGATAGTATTCCTAAAAGTGCCGCAGGTAATCTCCACGCCCAGGCATCTTGCGAGCGGGTGATAAACATCGAAGCAGTCATTATTTCCTTTGCCAGAGGAGGATGAGTCCATTCATATGCTACCCCTTCAGGAGCTTTAGTCCACCATTCCCAAGCTTCTTTACTCCCTTTGAGATATTCCGTGGCAGTAAAGCCGTGATAGACCTCATCAAATATATATTTATTTGGATAATCCAGGCGGTATAAGCGCAAGAAAGCAGTTAGCAACAAAATTAATATCAGTATATATTTAGGATTTTTAAGTAACAGGATTTTTTCTAACATATCTAAGATAATAAATAAATAATAGTATAAATCCAAAGAAAGATATAAATGCAAAATTACTAAAGTTACTAAACAGGGTGTTTACCGGTAAGTTTGTTATTTTAGCGCCATTATTATAATAGGCATAAGGAATATACAGATTTATTAAAAAAATCAAAGAGAAGAATATATAAAAGCCCATGATGATCCTAGATTTTAGAAGTATAGCAGATAGAAGTAAGAATGGGAAAAAGTAAGCAATATATCTTTCATGCATTCTGGTAAGCAGCATAAAAAATGAAAGCATTGATATTGAAATTGTGAAATATAAAATATCCCCCCTTGCCTTTTTGAATACAAGAATTACCAGCAAAAATATTGCTAATAATATAAAACTTAAATATAAGATAGGAATATTTAGGAATAAGTCTGCATCTGACTTCCAGTTGCCAAAAATACCCCAGAAATTAAAAGCGTTACATGTAGTACAACTGAATAAATTTACTGAGCCTGTATTCACAGAGTATATTCCGTAAAAAGGGTTATTTGGGAAAAAAGGTAAGAACACTATAACCGTGGTTATTATAAATGCTAAAAAAGAATATAGCCATTGAATTGGTTTTAGGTTTCTTAAAAAAAAGAAAAACAAAAACGGCGCTAATTCTAGCGCTTGAGGTTTAATAATCCAGGCAAGAGAGAAAAATATTGAACAAATAATTGAGTTTTTTTTAATAAGACAATAATAAATACTTAACACTAAGAATAAAATTGCCACGCTGTCATATTGGCCCCAGATTGCAGAATTAAAGGTAAGACCGGGATTAAAAATATACAAAGCAGCAGCTATATTCCCTGCCTTGGCATTTAACTTTTCTTTAATTATTTTGTATATCAAAAATCCTGTTGCTAAATCAGAAACATTGGCCGCAAGCTTCAGGAACAGGTCAATATTATCTGGAGAAATTATACCGATTAACCAAAAGAAATACAGTATTCCAAGAGGATTATTGGTAAATACTTGAGAGGAATAGAAATGAGCCGGACCAAGAGTTGCTAATCTATCGGTCCAAAACCTGAAAGCATTTTGGTCAGCTTCAAAAGCTGGAAAAAAAGACGAGATAAGCCTTATAATTACTCCAAGGATTAATATCCAAAAAATAATGCCAATTTTTTTGTTAGCCATTACACTTTTAGTATACTCGATTTCCAATCGGGGTGAAGGGGCACAGTGGAATCATTTTGTATATCTTGCCGATGCTTTTTTGCGCGGCCATTTATATATTCCGAATATCCTAACGGAATTAGCATCTTGGAATGGTCATTATTTTGTAGTTTATCCGCCGATGCCGGCAATTTTATTAATGCCTTTTGTTGCCATATTTGGGACTAGCTTTTATCAGCCGGTATTGTCAATAGTGCTGGGAGCAGTTAATGTTTTGTTAGCCTATACTGTCCTTCTGAAATTATTCAAAAGCAGTACGATTTCTTTATGGATTAGTTTGTTATATGCTTTTGGGACGATTCAGTGGTATCATGCCGAGGTTGGTTCTTCATGGTATGTTGCACACATTGTTGCTTTATTTTTCTTATGGCTTGCTCTTTTGGAAATAGTCACCAAACAAAGACTTTTCCTAATAGGGTTATTTATCGGAGCTGCTTATCTGGCTCGTTTGCCTACCATTTTATCAGTAGTCTTTGTTTTTATTTATTTGCGCCAAACTTTAAATATCAAAAATATTTTTTTGTTTTTATTAGGACTTAGCCCGGGGATTTTATTTAACGGGTTTTATAATTATTTGCGTTTCGGAACTATCTTTGATGTAGGGTATAGTTTGCTGCCAATTTTTAACGAACCCTGGTACAAGTATGGCTTGTTTAGTATTCGTTATTTGCCACTTCATCTAAAAGAAGTTTTTACTTCATTACCAGCTTTCTCCAAAAACCCTCCATTTATAATTCCCTCCATATATATCATGGCAATTTGGTTTACAACGCCCGCGTTTTTATTAATCATCAAAGCTAAATTTAAAACAAAATTAGCGCTGGCCTCTTTAATTGCTGTAATAATTATTGCCCTGCCGGGGTTGCTGCACGGAAACAACGGGTCAACTCAGTTCGGGTATAGATTTGCCTTGGATTTCATGCCTTTTTTATTACTTTTAATGGCAAGTGGAATAATAAACCGATTTAACTGGCAGGTAAAATTACTGATTATTTTAAGCGTTTTAGTAAATCTTTGGGGGGTAATCATGATTAGTTTTTTAAATAAATGGGTAATATAATGGTTTTTTTGATTTATTTTTTCAGCTCAATTATTGCAACCTTTCCCTTAGTTAATTTTTTGGGCAAATATCTTATCGGCAGGGGCGGGTTAGATGGTTTTGCATATATGTGGAATCATTTTTCTTTTTGGTATCAAATTATCAATCTACAGCAACCCTTTTTTAGTAAGCTTATTTTTTACCCGATTGGCGCAAATCTTTTCTTTCATGATTACTCACCGTTTATTTCTCTGATTGGTTTACCATTTTTACAACATCCGGTTTTATATCTTAACTTAATTGTTATTTTCGGGCTGACATTTTCAGCATGCACCGCTTTTTATTTGGCAAAATATATAACAAAAAGTACTCCTGCTTCTTTGTTAAGTGGTTTCATTTACGGGTTTAGCCCAACAGCAGGTTCTTTTATTTTGTCCCAACATTATTATTATTTAATCGCGTCAATTTTCCTGCCGCTTGGGGTATTATTCTTACTGAAATTTATTAATGGGTTCAAGAAATCTCTGGTAATTTTTTTTATGGTTTGTTGGATATTGTTTTTTGTAAATTACTATTTCTTTTTTCTCCTTATTTTACTTTCAACAATATTGTTAATCAGCTTGATCTTATCCGATTATGAAGTAAGAAAAAAACTGTTTAATAAATCTATTAGATCTCATTATTTAAAATCTTTTTTATCCTTTTTTCTTATCCCGGGCCTGGTAGTTTTAGGAATAATAATAACCTCTAAAGATTACCAGAGTTTTAATGGAAGCAGTAGTAACTATGGGCAGATTTGTAAAGCTGATTTGGTAGGATTGATTAGTCCTCCTTCTGAAAAAACTTATTCTTTTTTTAATTTTAAAACAAACGGTGACACACCGTTTTATTATTTGGGAATAATATTTGTTGCTACTGTATTTTTATGCTTCAGTTTCTATAGAAAAGAGAAGTATGTTATTTCTTTGGTAATCACGCTGTTCGTTATCTTACTATTTACATTGGGACTTAGTATCAACTTTCAAACTCCTTTCTATTGGTTATCCAAACTTCCATTTATTGGGTTGATTGATTGTCCGGTGAGGTTTGTCGCCGGAGTGCATTTATTAATTGCTTTGCTTGCAGCTATTTTTATTAGCCTGATTTTCAAACGCAACAGGTTTATTGCTATCATGTGCGTGTTTTTATTCGCTGTCAGCATGTTTAGTGATTACAGGTTTTCTTCCTTTCCCTTTATCAATGTTCACATACCGCAGATATATAGTTACATTGCCGGGCAACAGGATAATAAGACGGTTCTGGAGTTGCCATCTGGTTTAACAGAAAGCAAAGGAAGTTTTGGATATGATGGGGTGATTGAAGGGTTGCATGCGCAAGAAATGTTTTGGCAAACTATCTATAAAAAGCCTAGGGTAGGAGGTTATATCTCGCGTATTCCCAAATCAACTTATGATTATTTTAGGAATAAACTAATCATTTCGGATTTATTTACATTAACAAGTAGAGACGGGTCATGGTCGGATAAAAACTTTACAACACAAGAAAAAAATCAATTTATTAATGATTTAAATTTGGGATTCATTGTCGTTGCGCCAGTTCCACGCCAACAGGAATTTATTCAAGCTACAGAGCAAATCTTGTCAGGGTTGACCTACCGCAAGTTAGTATTTGAAGACTATGTTCTCTATCAGATTGAATAATGATTTATTGGTATACATATGATGAAATTATTGGTTATATTAGGCTCAACTGCAACCGGGAAAACCGATCTGGGTTTAATGTTGGCCGGAAAATTTAACGGTGAGTTAGTTTCCGCTGATTCAAGGCAAATTTATAAAGGTTTAGATATTGGAACAGGAAAGTACCTAAGTCAAAAGTCAAAAGTCAAAAAGCAAAAGTATTGCTGGGAAGTTGATGGAATCAGAATATGGATGTATGATATGGCAGACCCAAGAAGGCAATACACTGTGGCAGATTATGTAAAAGATGCGGATAGGATCATTTCAGATATTGCAAAAAGAGGAAAGCTGCCAATTTTAGTAGGAGGGACAGGATTATATTTAAAGGCGCTTCTTGGAGGGTTACCAAATCTTGAAATTCCCATAGATAAAAAATTAAGAAAAAAATTAGAAAAACTTTCTCTTAACAAATTGCAGGAAAAATTACAGGAACTCTCCCACGGTAGGTGGCAATCTTTAAATGAGTCTGATAAGCAAAATCCAAGAAGGTTAATCCGTCATATCGAACTAACAACTATGTATGGATATATGAATACAAGAAAACAACATATTGGTTTAGCCAGAAAGTTTAATGTGTTAAAAATTGGTCTTAGCGCTTCCAGGGAGATTTTATACAAACGGGCTGATGAGCGGGTTTTAGCGAGAATAAAACAGGGCATGATAGATGAAGCAAAGATCTTAAGTTTGAAACGGATGAGAGATTTGGGATTGGAGTATGGAGTAATAGCAGATTATTTGGAGGGCCTGCCTGTCGGCAGGCAGGGAAAAATCAAAAAAGAAAATTTAACTTCAGTTTTACAGGGTAAAATTCACGGATATATTAGACGCCAATTGACCTGGTTTAAGAAAGACTTGCCTGCCGGCAGGCAGGAAAGAAATGTGGAGTGGTTTGATATTACTACCAAAGAATTTCCCGGTAATGTGGAAAAATTGGCAAATGCATGGTATTATCATACTGATGATTCAAAAAATTGACATTTCGCATAGAACAGTTATTTTTATAGTTTCATTGATACTTTCTCTCTGGATGATTTATTTAATCAGGGATCTTTTGGTAATTCTTTTTGTGGCTGTGATTTTAATGTCAGCCCTTTCCCCTCTGGTTGGATTTTTTGTTAAGTTAAAGTTCCCTAAGGCATTGGGTATTGCTATTACCTATATTGTGATAATAGGTTTGCTTACAGTTTTAGTTGCCTCTATTCTACAACCCTTAATTGAAGAAAGCACTAAGCTGATTGTTACTCTGCCTTCTGTTGCGGGACAGATATTTAGTATTACTAATATTGATAAATCGGTTTTTCAATCGGGGCTGACAAATCTTTCAAAAAATGTCTTTTCTATTACCTTGGCTGTTTTTGATAATCTAATAACTATTATTTTTTTGCTGGTTTTGACTTTTTATCTTTTGCTGGAACGGGAAAAACTTGAAACCCGCATAGCCTCTTTATTTGTAGGAAAGGAAGAAAGAATAAAGAAATCTATTGTAGCAATTGAGGAAAAATTAGGGTCTTGGCTCCGAGGGCAGCTTTTTTTAAGCGTGATTGTTGGGTTGCTTTCATATATTGGACTTTTGATTTTGAATATTCCTTATGCTTTGCCACTGGCTCTTATTGCCGGAGTTCTGGAAGTGGTGCCGGTGATCGGGCCAATCATCTCGGCCATTCCCGCCATCATTATAGCGGCAACAATTTCTCCAATTTTAGCTTTGGGTGTGGCAGCCATGTTTTTTGTCATACAACAGCTGGAAAATCACTTGATAGTGCCACAGGTTATGAAAAGAGCAGTGGGTTTAAATCCTTTGATGGTAATTTTGGCCATAGCCATAGGATCAAGGCTTTTAGGTTTTGCAGGAGCACTGCTGGCAGTGCCTTTGGCGGTTGTAGTACAAATCATAGTAACTGAAATTATTGAAGAGAGAAAAGTTTAGTGCCTAGGAAGCTAGTAAGCCAGATTCTGTTTTAGATGATAATTTATCTATGCTCCTGACTTCGATCATATGGCGAGCAGCCTGATCGGTTCTAGGATTGCAGCGGGGAGGATTGCCACGTTTCATCCGAGCTTTACCCCGGTTCGTCACTGTTGCTCTATACTCTCGGTTACCCGGTCTCGCCTTACGGCGGACACCCTGCTCTTTGCTGTCTGGACTTTCCTAACCACTTCGCCTTACGGCTTCGCGGCTTAATCATCCTGCTTCCTAGGCAACTCTATTTTATCACATTAGCCACCAATCCGAAACATTGAGGTTCCACAAACAGGGCATTTACCTTTTGAGGCTTTTTTGCCGTTTTTCATGGTTACTTCTTGTACATCTTCCGCATCTCTTTTTTGGCGGCATTTGACACAATACATTTGCATATACTTATTCACCCCCTTTCTAAAATAGTTTAATTTTGCTAGGTAATTGGCTAAAGTAAAGGATAAGCTGGATACCAATGGCTAAAGTACCAAGTATGGCAATTTTTAATAGATCCTTTTTAAGGAAAGTAAGATCGGAGTTGGATGTTGGGTGTTGGATGCTGGATGTTGGAATTTGTGGCATGAAATGAGATTGCCCGTATAATTGCGATTTGAGTATTTTGAGCCGTTTTTCAATGTCAGATGCGTTATGAGTTCTCTGTACAGGCATGAAATGAGCCTATCACGCACAAGATAGCTTGTCAAGCACCAAATAGGTTCGCTGTGGTAATATATATTCATGGAAGAATATAAAGATTTTAATAAAAGATTAAAGTTACTCATAAGTAAACGCCGAGATTTAATCGTGAATACTTTATCCAATATTTTTACGATGAGGTTAATTGGCAATAAAACGCACGGTGATTTGGCTGAAATAGGCATGGCAGAGTTCATTAACCAATTTATGTATGATTTTAAAAGTATTCATGTTGGAAAAGACCTTTTTCGCGCAAAGCAACGCGAAGAAGACATTGTAATTATTAACGAACTTACAAAATCACAATTTCCACTTAGCTTAAAGGCTTATGGAACTGGTCCTCTGCAACTTTCTACAGACTCCGACCAAAAGATGTTTCCTTATCTTGAAACACAAGGTAAGGATATTAAAGATAAAGACCAAATTGCAGTGATATTTGCTTCACATGAATTTGCGGACTTTAACAATATAAATGTAATGCCGCTTATCTACAATGAAAAAAATAAACAGTGCAACATTATGGTTTTTGACCATGCAAAAGCAATTAAAAATACAACACGCATTTTGTATATTGGAATTGGAAAAAGCTATGGAAATAAAAAGACCGGTAAATCCAGGAAGCACCCAATCTATATGTTTTTAGATAATAAGAATAATTATATCTGTGAGGTTCGCTATGGCGGCGCATCAGCAAACGCGCTTCAAAGAGGGCTTTGGACAAATACAAAAAATGCCATTCCCTATTTTGACAGTATTACAAACGGATGGATTGATTACTCGCATAATCTAACATTAGTCAAATTATTCAGTCTTGCATTAAACAGTACAGAAAAAAGCCATAAAGAAGCAAATGAAATTTTACAAAAAGATATTGATAGATTAAAAACCCTATGATGAGTCAGCAGCTAAATATATATGGGAAATCAATTTTCCCAACACCTAAAACAGAGGGGATAAAATATGCAGGTTCAAAGCTTAAAATTTTACCTTATATTGTTGAAATTTTAAGTGATTTGGAGAATGTTAAAAATGTACTTGATGGTTTTAGTGGCTCTACCCGTGTTTCACAAGCATTTGCTCAATTAGGATACAATACTACCTCAAGTGATATTGCTATCTGGTCGGAAGTTTTCGCGAATTGTTATCTACTATCAACAAAACCGGATAAATACTACCAAGAAATCATAGATCACTTAAATTGCTTAAAGGGATACGATGGATGGTATACAGAACATTATGGGGCAGAAATAACAGGAACAAAAAGGCCGTTTCAAGCAAAAAATACGCGCCGACTGGATGCAATACGGGACGAGATTGAAAATCTAAATTTAGAATGGGTAGATAAATGCGTAATTCTTACGAGCTTAATTTATGCGCTAGATTCTGTTGATAGTACACTCGGACATTATGTGGCCTATTTGTCAGAGTGGTCTCCTCGTTCCCACAAAGATATGGTTTTAAAATTGCCAACTAGATTTATAAGTAGCGGTAAACATGAAGTTATAAGGGGTGATATTTTTGAAATCATATCAAATAAAAAATTTGATCTTGCCTATTTTGACCCTCCGTATGGGTCAAACAACGAAAAGATGCCTCCAAGCAGGGTTCGCTATGCGTCTTATTATCATATTTGGACAACTATCATAAAACATGACAAACCCGTAGTTTTTGGAAAAGTTAATCGTAGGGAGGACAGCAGGGATGGGGTGGCTGCTTCTGTATTTGAAGAATTTAGAAAAGATGAGAAGGGTTCTTTTATTGCTATGCAAGCCTTGCGTAAGTTAATAAAGGAAACTAAGACACGCTATGTCTTGCTATCGTATAGTTCGGGCGGCAGAGCTACCAAACAAGAATTAAACGACATTATTAACGAATCTGGAAAATTGCTAAAAGCAATTGAAATTGATTACAAAAAAAATGTAATGGGAAATATGCGTTGGACAAATGAATGGATAAATAGCGATGGAAAATATCACGAGTATTTATTTTTAATGGAAAAACCTGTTAAAAAGCGCTTACCCGAATATATTTCCAAACCAATGCAACCATCTGTAAGTTATCATTCACCAGAAGTATATCCTGTTTCCTATGCAAATAGAGCTAATTAGACTGGTATGGTAATATGTATTTATGGCAAATATGACTCAAGTTTGTGTAAGGTGTCAAAAACAATTTCTGATTATTGATCAGGAACAAGCTTTTTTAAACCAAAAAGGTTTGGCTCTGCCTACAATGTGTCCTTCATGCAGGCAGCTCCGCAGATTATCTTTGCGTGGCGGTAGGCAGTTATTTAAAACCACTTGTCAGAAATGCCAAAAAGAAATAGTGGTTTCCTTTGATCCTCAAAAAGTAAAGCAGCCAATTTTTTGCAAAGAAGATTATGAAAAATTCTTGCTGGAAAATGACCTGATAGTTAAAGACCCTTTACCAAATATTTAAAACATGACAACTAATGGTTTTTTTCAGGAATTGCAAAGACTGATTTTATTTCTTCCCAAACCCCCTGCCAAAATATACAACAGCGATAATTGTTCTTTCGTAGACTATATTTACAATAGCAAAAATTTATTTTTTTGTTTTGACTGCGCCGGCTGCAGCGATTCCACATATTTGTATGATTGCTATATGTGCGTCAATTCTCTGGATTGCGATTATGCGGTGGAGTCGGAGCTTTGTTACGAATGTGTTGATCCTAACAAAGCTTTTAACTGTGACTTCGTAGAATACTGTAATAATATCAGGGATAGCAGTTTTAGTTATAACTGTGCTAATTGTCATGATGTTTTTGGTTGCGTTAACTTAAAGAATAAATCATTTTGTATTTTTAACAGGCAGCTTTCAGAAGAAGAGTACAAAGAGAAACTGCAAAAATTCAAAAAATTGCCTCCCCAGCAAATTTTGCAGATAGTAGAGGAGTTAAAAAAACGCTTTCCCTTAACTCAAACAATAGGCAGCCAAAACGAAAACACCACTTACGGTAACTATATACATTTTGATAAAGACTGCTATCTTTGTTTTGATGCGGCTCATGATGAAAATTGCGGTTATTTATACGACAGTTTTTACAATATCAAATGTTATGACATGACTTATGCTTCTCAAAATTCACAGGTCTCGTACGAAATAGTTGACTCCGGACAATTATTTAATTGCAATTTTACTGTTGATAGTGAAAACTGCGGCGACAGTTCTTTTCTTTTTCACTGCAACAATGTTAAAAATAGCCTGGGTTGCGTGGGACTTAAAAATCAAGAATATTGTATTTTAAACAGACAATTTACGTCGGAACAATTTACCCAACTTAAAAATCAAATCCTTCAAGAATTAAATAGCAAAAACTTGGGCTGGACTAATTTGACGGTCTAAA
>Ga0209211_10001693_pt1 | contig 40741 bp, 38 predicted proteins | sample RifGroA2_FD_183992 | JGI IMG/M metagenome (GOLD analysis project Ga0209211, IMG submission 183992) | Groundwater microbial communities from Rifle, Colorado, USA - Groundwater A2 (SPAdes) (version 2) | ecosystem: Environmental > Aquatic > Deep subsurface > Groundwater | place: Rifle, Colorado...
TAATTAAATTAATAATACCTTAAAAATTGTTTCAGATAAAGGTATTTATTTTTCTGCGGGTCAGGGACTCGAACCCCAATATTCGCCTTCAAAGGGCGACGTCCTGCCATTAGACGAACCCGCAATGTCTCAATAATAATCCGCTACTTATTCTCGCCGATTATCGCCAATAAGGCAAGTTCCAGCGGCGTCTGGGGCAGATAGGAACGGGAGCGGGTTTCGTAATATTCCAGCATTATTTTCAGCGCCCTTTCCAGCTCGCCCGGCTTAGCCGCATCTTTGTATTTCTCTAAAAACTTGAATTCATTTTCACTGTATGAATCTTGGATTTGTTTTTTCATCGCCGGAGCCAGTTTGAGCAAAATAGCCGAACGCAAATCTCTTAAAATCATTTTATATAATATTTTTATGTCAATATTTTTCTCCATTCCGGTTTGAATGGCTTCCAGCCCGCTTTCCGCTTTTTTCTCCAAAACGGCGATAAGAAACTTTTCTATCAATTCTCTCGGCGGAGCGGACAAAAATCGGCGGGCGGTTTCTTCTGTAATTTTATTTTCGCCGGAAGAAATTATCTGATCCAAAATCCCTTGCGCGTCGCGAAACGACCCTTCGGCGCAAAGAGCGATAAGGCCGGCTGTCCCGTCGTCTATTTCAAAACCTTCTTTTTTGGCGATATTTTTCAAAGCCTTCCTTAACACTTCTTCGGAAATTTTACGGAAAGAAAAATTCTGGCAGCGGGAAATTATCGTTTCCGGCACTTTGTCCAGCTCTGTGGTGGCCAAGATGAAAATGGCGTGGGCTGGCGGCTCTTCCAAAGTTTTAAGCAGCGCGTTAAAAGCTTCTTTGGTCAGCATATGCGCTTCGTCTATGATGTAGACTTTGACGTTTCCCTGCATCGGAGAAAATCTAACGGCTTCCCTTAATGCCCGTATCTCGTCTATGCCCCGCGAAGACGCGGCGTCAATTTCTATTAAATCAACATCGGAGCATCCCGCTTCTTTGGCCAAAATTCTGGCCAAGCTGGTCTTGCCCGTCCCGCGGGAGCCGGAAAAAAGATAAGCGTGAGAAATCCGCCCCGACTTGACGGCGTTTTTCAAAATCGGAACGATATGATCCTGCCCCAAAACTTCCTCAAAGCTCTGCGGCCGATATTTACGATAAAGCACGACTTTGGACATTGTTTTTATTGTATCAATTTTATCGTTTATTTGAAATCAGGCAATGCCAGCGCCAGATGTTCTAGAATCATTTTGGCCGAGGCTCCTCGGTCGGAGATAAATTGTCGGCTTCGGGAAAATTCTTCCAGAGCGGTTGAGATTTTTTTACCTTTGTCCGGCGATCTTAATTCTTTTTCCAATAAAAACTCCAGGACATTTAAAAATTGAATGGCCTTTTGCTTGTTGGCGGACGATTCCGACAATAATTCATTTTCCTCGCCGCTTTTCGCGGACAACTTTTTTACCATTTCCAATCTTTTATTGGGCAAAGCGGCCAAAAATTTCCGACCGGTTTCAAGCAGTTCTTTTTCCAACTCTTTTTTGCCGGAAGAAACATCAATGACGGTCAGTCTTGAACGAAGAGTCGGAATGACACTTTCCACCGACGAAGTGATGATGAAAAAATGGATTTTATCGCCCGGTTCTTCCAAAGTCTTCAAAAGAGCGTTGGATGATTCCATATTGAAGGAAAAAACTTCCATCACCAAAACTTTTCCTAGGCCGGAAAAAGATTTCGTAGCCGCCCAGCTCGTCAGATTATGGCTGTCGTTTATGCCGAACAATCCGAATCGCCTGAATGAAAAATCCGGATGAGATTCCAAATTATCTTCCGCAAGTATGGCTCTAGCCGCCTCCTCGGCCATTTTTTTGCCGGCTTCTCCATCCCCGCACAGCAAATAAGCGTGATGAAATTCTTTTTTCTCAATATGAGTTTTTAAAATCGGGCGCATAAAACTACTTCTTCGCTATGATGCTTTTTTTGTAAGTATCCAAGTGATCCAGAGCCAGACCGGCGCCTTTGGCGACGCAGAGCAAGGCATCGTCGGCCACTCGGGCCTTTACGCCGGTTGAGCGAAAAACCAGCTCGTCCAAATTTCTAAGCAAAGATGAACCGCCGGTCAATGTGATGCCGTTGTCTATGATGTCCGACGAAAGCTCGGGCGGAGTTTCCTGCAAGACATTTTTGATGACCTTCATCATGTCTTTGAGTTCGGAGTCAATCGCTTTCACCACTTCGTTGGTGGTAATTTCCGCCGTTCGGGGCAAGCCGGTGAGAAAATCCCGGCCTTTTATTTTGTAGACCATTTCCTCATCCACCAAAACCGCCGAACCGATTTTTATTTTTATGTCTTCGGCCGTCCTTTCGCCGATAAACAGATTAAAATTTTTCTTAATGTAATCGGCGATGGCCTGATTGATCTTGTCTCCGGCGCACTTTAGCGATGCGGAGGCGACGATGCCTCCCAAAGAAATAACGGCCGCGTCCGTCGTCCCCCCGCCGATGTCAACCACCATATGCCCGATCGGTTCTTGGATGGAAATACCGGCGCCGATGGCGGCCAAAATCGGCTCTTTCATCACATAAGCCGCTTTGGCTCCGGCTTTTATGGCCGCTTCCACCACCGCCCTCCTCTCGGTGGAAGAAACTCCGGCCGGCACCGAAACCAGCACTTCCGGTTTGGCGAAACTCCATTTCCCCATCGCTTTGGAGATGAAATATTTAAGCATCGCTTCCGTCACTCGGTAATCGGCGATAACCCCGTCTTTCATCGGCCGATAAGCGGTAATGGTGTCCGGAGTTCGGCCGACCATTGCCCTAGCCTCGTCTCCCACCGCCATAACTTTATTGTCCGGCAAGGAAATGGCCACCACGGACGGTTCGTTTAAAACCACTCCTTTGCCGGGAACGAAAACCAGCGTGTTGGCCGTCCCTAAATCAATGCCTAATTTTTTATTGAAAAATCCCATTTTATTTAACCTCCACCCTCTCTATATCGGCTCCAATATTTGCCAATCTCCCGCAAATGTCTTCATAACCTCTTTCTATAGTATACGTATTTTTTAGCGCGGATTGCCCTTTGGCGGCAAGCATAGCTATCAGTATTATGGCAGAAGGACGCAAAGCGGGCAAACAAGTGATTTCCGCCGGCTTGAATTCCGTCGGCCCTTTTATAAAAACCCGGTGAGTGTCGGCCAGTTCTATTTTGGCCCCCAAGCGATTTAATTCCGTGTAATAAATGGCGCGATTCTCGTAAACCCAGTCATGAATCAAAGTTTCTCCTTTGGCTTGAGCGGCGACGGGGACGAAAAACGGAAGGTTGTCTATGTTAAGCCCAGGGTACGGCCGGCCGTAAATCTTTTCTTCCGGCGCGATCAGTTCCGATGGATATGTTTTTATGTCCGCCAAACGGGCGAATCCGTTTTCCGATTTATATTCGCGGACAATTTTATATTTAAACCCCATTTTTTCCAGTTTGAACAATTCCAGCTCCAAAAAATCCAACGGGCATCGCCTGATAACGATTGAAGATTTCGTCACGATGGCCGAAGCTATAAAAAACATCGCTTCTATCGGATCTTCGCTTAATTGAAAAGAATACTCTTGATTGATATTTTCTTTGCCAAAAATAGTCAATGTGGTCGTTCCTATTCCTTCTATTTTCACGCCCAAGCCATCAAGGAAATGGCATAAATCTTGGACTTGATAATTGGCCGAAGCGAATTTGACAACCGTTTTTCCTTCAATAAGCGCCGCCGCCAAAATAGCGTTTTCCGTCGCCGTGTCGCCGGATTCATACATTATTATATTTTCGCAAGGAACTAACTTATTCCGGCTGATTTCGTATTCGTTTTCCTTAACCTTTATTTTTATGCCGAATTTTTCCAGCGCGTAAAGATGAGGCGTAACCGTTCTCTTGCCCAGCTTGCAGCCGCCGGAAAAAGGCAAAGAAAATTTTTTTAATTTATGCGCCAAAATCCCTATCAGTAAAATCATTATTCTGGTTTTCAAAGCGGCTTCAACGTCCAATTTTTCCAATTTTAATTTTTCGGGCGGAGACACTTTCAAAGATTTGCCCTGCCAGGCCGTTTTCACGCCAATGCTTTCCATTATTTCTATTATCCTGAAAACTTCCTCAATTTTCGGCAGATTTATTATTGTCGTCTTGCCGTCATTCAAAATAGAGGCTAGCAAAATCGCCACCGCCGAATTTTTGGAAGAATTGACCGTTATTTCCCCTTTCAATTTTTTCCCGCCCTTGATTATGTAATTTGTCACAAAACAATAATAATGTTTTTGAATTTTTTTACAAACAAAAAATAAACAAAAATCCCGAAAAAACTTTCTTCCAAAATCTCCTTTTCATATTCATAATTAAAATTGCAGTATAAAACCTCCAGGTTTTAAATTGAAATACTTAAAAAATATTTCGGGGTGTTTTATTTTTATGCAAAAAAGACCATTTACTTCCGCCAGTTTTTTTGCCAGAATGGATGAAATATCAGCCAAAAAACCGACTTACGATATCGGTTTAAAGAATAAAATGAAAATAATTGATGTCATCCCGATAGCCAAAGGACTCCCCCAAGAAAAACTTTCTTATTTCACTTCCAAAGACGTTTCCGTCGGCGCGCTAGTTTCCGTCCCCGTAAGAAAAAAAGAAATTCCCGCCATCGTCAGCGCCGTGTCTGACGCCAAAGAATCAAAAACCAGCCTTAAAAATTCCGATTTCTCCATAAAACCGGTCAAATCGGTCATTTCCGCCAGCTTCATAACGCCGGAATTTTTGGAAGCCTGCCAAGAAATTGCCGAATATTATCTCTCCGCGCCCGGCTCCGTGATAAAAGATTTTGTTCCGCAAGCGATATTGGAAGGCGATTTTAAATCAACAATACCCCAAATGGCTGCGCAAGCGGGCAACGGGCGCGAAATTATCGTCATTCAATCCCGATATGAAGAAAGAATTCATCATTACAAAAGCATTACCAGAGAAGAGCTGGCCAAGAACAAATCTGTTTTCTTGTGCCTGCCGACCGTTGCCGATATGGAAAATATCGCTGTTGAATTGGGGCGAGGAATAGAAAAATATGTTTTCGTCTTGTCTGGCAAAATGCCAGCTAAAAAAATAACGGAGGAGTGGAAAAAAATTGTTGAAGAAAAACATCCCGTTCTGATAATCGCCACCAAGTCTTTTTTATCTCTGCCCAGGCGGGATTTCGGCGCCATAATAATAGACCAAGAAAGTTCTTCCGCTTACAAAAACCAAAAAAAACCTTACACCGACGCCAGAAAAGCGGCCGAAATAATAAGCGACAAAATAAAAGCCAGGCTGATTTTCGGCGACGAACTTATTCGGACGGAAACTTTTTACAAACAAGAGGCCGGTGAATTTTCTCCTTCTTCCGACCGCCGCGCGAGACTGGTTTCGTCGTCGGAACAAATAATCATAGACGCCAAAGAATATTTTGAAGAAAAGAAAAAGACCGGACGGAAATTCGTTTCCACTCCGCGGCTCATGCGGATAATGGACGAGGCGGTAGTCAGAAACGAAAAAATAATAATATTCGCCAATCGCAAGGGTTATCATCCGACAACGATATGCGCCGACTGCCGCCGGACGATACTATGCGGAAAATGCGACGCGCCGGCAATCATGCGAAAGACGGATTCAGAAGGCGCCGCGCAAAGATGCCACAAATGTCTTTCGGAACTGCCCGCGCCGGACAGGTGCCCTTATTGCAAAAGCTGGCGGCTGGAATCTTACGGCATCGGAACGCAAATGGTGGCGGAAGAAATGAAAGGGTTTTTCCCAAGCATTAAAATTTTTGAAATGGACTCCGACTCCGTCCCCAACGAAAAAATGGGGAAGAAAATGGCCGAAGAATTTTTGGCCTTGCCCGCCGCCCGCCTGCCGGACGGGCAGGGACAGGCAGGCGGCGGCGGAATCCTTGTCGGAACGGAAATGATTTTTTCCCACATCAACCGGCCGGTTGACCGAGTCGTCGCCATATCGGTTGACGGACTGTTCACTCTGCCGGAATTTAAAATGAATGAAAAAGTTTTTAATCTGCTTTTGAAACTTAAATCATTGACCAAAAAATCTTTTATAATCCAGACCAGATTCCCGGAGCTGCCTATTTTTGACAACGTCTTGAGAGGAAATATTTCTGGATTTTACAAAGAAGAAATAGAGAGCCGAAAAATTTTCCAATATCCGCCGTTTAAATTGCTGATAAAAATTACCAAAGAGGGGAAAAACGAAAGCCAGTTAAACAAAGAAATGGAGGCTCTGCAAAAAATTCTGGACGAGTGGAAGCCAACAAGCTATCCGGCCTTTATCCCGAAAGTAAAAAATTTGTATATAAAACATATCTTGCTTAAAATTGACCCGGCTTCCTGGCCCCCGAATAAGACGGGGCAAGCTAACAAGCAAGAAAAATTACGTCAAATTTTGTCTTCCTTGCCCCCATCATGGAAAATAGACATCGGCCCGGAAAGTTTGCTGTAAAAAAAGAAACCTGCTCACCGTAGCGAGCAGGTTTTGAAGCATATAAACAATGACTGGCTCAAAACACCTTTTACACAACATTAAAAGCTGTAACCTCGTCAATATGTTTTAACAAAGCCTCGGCATGATCAGGCAATATTTGTTTTTCCTGAATCATTTGCCTGATTTGAGCAAAATCGAACAATTCAACTCGTTCAATTTCAGCTTTGGCGGCAATTTCACCGCTAAAATACTTTGCCTCGAGCACGATAAAATCGTGCTTCGATTTCGGTATTCTAAGAACTTCTTTTTCGGGATATTCAACAACAATCCCTATTTCATCATTGACCTCTCTCATTGCGGTAATGTTTCTATCCATATCATCTTCGGGAGCCGGCCTTCCTCCAGGCAATTTCCACATTTTTTTGGGAAAATTGCCTTTTTCAATCACTAAAGGAATCCCTTGCATACCCGTCACCAAAACAAATACCGCATAATCTCTTTTTGGTTCAACAAAGCCTGTTATTGTTGCCATTTGCAACCGCCTTTCTTCAAAAAAGTTAAAAGTTATTAGCAACTAAAAAACTACAATTTTAAAATAGCAAGATTTTCTCGAATCACCAAATTTAAGCTTATCATAAATGGTTTTATTTGTCAATATATCTGGTAGCTCTGAAAATTGCTAGAATACGCCCAATGACAACCATAGTCCAAACGGGCGATAAGGTTTTAAGAGAAACGGCCGAAGAAATCGGTTTGGCCGAAATAAAATCGGCGAAAATAAAAAATATCTTGGCTCAAATGACCAAAGCTCTTTCCGCCGCCAAAGACGGCGTGGCTTTAGCGGCGCCTCAAATCGGCGTACCGCTCCGAATTTTCATTGTTTTGAAAGAACACACGGAAAATAAAACCTCTCAAGAATTAAAAGAAATTCAGGGGAAAAAAGCAACTCCGACGCAAGGTCGGAGCTCCGACCGAAGCGTCGGAGAAAAACCCGAAATAGTCGTTTTTATAAATCCGAAAATCACGAAAATTTCCAAGAAAAAACAAACTGTAAGGGAGGGCTGTCTTAGTGTCGTCGGGATGTTCGGCGCAATAACAAGAGCCGAAAAAGTTACTGTAGAAGCTCATAATGAAAACAGCGAAAAATTTTCCCGCGGCGCCTCCGGCCTGCTCGCCCAAATCTTCCAGCACGAAATGGACCACTTAAACGGCATATTGTTTACCGACACCGCTTATAATCTTGAAAAAATAGAAACAAAATAAACGACCACGACTATCACATAAATTTGCGATAAGAATTATGTGCGATAGGGCAAAAAATGAAAAAACGAGAAATAAAAATCCTTCGCTATTTAGGCTGGAGCAGAAATAAGATACACATTTCTATGGACATCAAAAATAAAAAAATAAAAAATCTTAATTTCGCATATTTTGGCACATCGGAATTTGCGGTGAAAATTCTTGATAAACTGATTGAGAACGGCTATGTTCCCAGTCTTGTCATTACGACCCCTGACAAACCCAAAGGACGGAAAATGATTATGACTCCCCCGCCAGTGAAAGTCTTTGCGGTGGAGCACAATCTCAAAATCGCTCAACCCACTTCTCTTTCTTCCTACCACCTACAACCTACAACCTACAACCTTTTCATCGTCGCTTCTTACGGCAAAATTATCCCGAAGTCAATTTTGGACATTCCAAAATTCGGGACGCTCAATGTCCACCCGTCATTGTTGCCGAAATTCAGAGGCCCATCGCCCATTCAAGCTTTTATTTTAAGCGGAGAGGAAAAGACGGGAGCAACGATAATGCTTATGGATGACAAAATCGATCACGGACAAATTCTTTTACAGAAAGAATTTGAAGCACGAAGCACGAAATTCGAAATTCGAAACAAATTCCAAATTCAAAATTCAGAAAATTTAAAACTAAATTCTAAGCAATTAGAAGAAAAGTTGGCGGAATTGGGCGGGCAAATGCTGGTTGACACGATTCCGAAATGGATAAAAGGAGAAATTAAAGCCAAAAAACAAAACCACAGCCAAGCGACTTTTACCAAAAAAATATCCAAAGAAGACGGGCTGGTGGATTTGGAAAAAAATTCGCCCGAACTTATTTACAGAAAATTTTTGGCCTTCCAGCCATGGCCGGGAATTTACTATTTTGCCCAAAAAAATAATCAAAAAACCCGAGTCATAATCACAGATATGGAAATGTCGGAAAGTGGTCAATTAAAAATCAAAAAAATGAAACCTGAAGGAAAAAAAGAGATGGAGTACGAAAAGTTTATGAAGTTATAGTTGTATATCCTCGTTCAAACTTATCAGCGGTACGAAAGCGAAACCGGGATAAATACTTTCTTCAAATTCAGTTTCAGACTTTTTGACAAGCAAATGAATGGCGTCTTTGACTGGAGCGACGATTCGGCCGCCGACTTTGAGCTGTTCTTTCCACGCTATTGGCAATTCCATACCTGAAGCCGCGGAAATTATTCTGTCAAAAGGCGCTTCTTCCGGCATGCCTTTGGTGGCGTTTAAAGAATGAAACTCTACTGTTTTATTTTTTATAAACCCGTATTTGGCTACATTTTTCCGGCCAAAAACCATCAACTCCGGAATTAATTCCGCGGCGAAAACTTTTCCTTCGCCGGAAACTATATGAGTCAGCAAGGCCGTCTGCCAGCCAGAACCGGAACCTATTTCCAAAACCCTGTTCCCTTTTTCCGGCTGGAGCAACTCCAGCATAAAGGCCACCGTCAGCGGCTGGGAAATTGTCTGCCCATAACCTATCGGCAAAGGCGTGTTGAGATAAGCCTTGTCCTTCAATTCTTCCGGGACAAAATCTTTTCGGTCCACTTTTTCAAAAGCGTCAATAATTGAAGGGGTTTTCAAAATCCCTTCTTCCATCAGCTCTTTGATGAGATATTTCATAAGCGAAATTAGTCAACAATGATAACCGATTCTACGGTCACATTTTCCACAGGGTGATCGTTTTTGGTTTTGTCCGTGGCGGAATTTTCTATTTTATCCACAACGTCCATTCCCTCAACAACTTTGCCGAAAACCGTATGCTTGCCGTCTAGCCACGGAGCGCTCTCCGCCGTAACGATGAAAAATTGGCTGCCGTTGGTATTTGGCCCGGCGTTGGCCATAGCCAAAACTCCTTTTATTATTTTATTGGGATTTATTTCGTCCTTAAAAGCGTAGCCCGGCCCGCCGATGCCGTCGTTTGACCAATCATCGTCTTTGCTGTTCGGGTCGCCGCCTTGAATCATAAAACCTTTTATCACCCGATGAAATCTGGTTCCATTGTAAAATTTTTCATTGGACAGCTTTATAAAATTGCCGACCGTTTCCGGCGCGTCTTTGACGAAAAGCTCAAGTTTGATTTCGCCCATATTCGTATTCATCACGGCCATAGGATTGCCCGTATAGCCAAGACTTTTCACGCTGGCGTCTTTTGATATTTTATTTTCCGATTTCATAGCGATTTTATAACCGAAAATTGCTCCAAGGGAGCCGAGAATTATAATGATAAATATCAGCCAATGAGCCCCGCCTTTATTCATAAATTTACTTTAAAAACGGAATTAAATTTTTAATCGCGCGGGCGCCTTTTCTGACTAAAGATATTTTCCGGTCTTTGACTTTTTCCAATTCCAATTTTATCTTGTCGTGAGCGCCGTCTATGGCCTCGTTAAGAGTTTCGCTAGTCGCTTCGGCTCTTACGCCTTTTCCGTAATGCGGAATGTGAATTTGGATTTCCGCCCTGTAAATATCGCCCTTAAGATGGTGCGCCGTTGTGCGTCCGACTTCCACCCAAGCCTGGACGCTCTCGTCCGCCCTGCGGATAAATTTTTCCAGCCCGTTCACTCTTTTCTCCGCATATTCGCGAATGGCCGGAGTCAATTCAAAATTCGTCGCCTTTAAATTTATATTCATAGCATTATTATAAACAAAAAAAATATTACGGCAACTAATTTTTAGTTGCCGTAATATCGGCAGATGATTATTCCAATATCGCCTTTATTCTTCTTACTCCCGCCGAGACAGCTTCTTCTTTAATGATTTTGAAGCGGCCGAGTTCACCGGTAGAAACGACGTGCGGACCCATGCAAATTTCTTTGGAGAAAGGTTTATCTTCGCCTCCGATATTATAGACTTTTACTTTTGTTTCGTACTTATGGCCGAATAATCCGACAGCGCCGTATAATCTGGCTTCCTCTAAACTCATCTCTTGCCAACCTACCGGCAGATTTTCCTTTATTTTCCCATTGACGATTTGCTCCGTTTTTTCTATTTGTTCTTTGGTCATTTTTCCCAGCCAAGAAAAATCAAAACGCAATCTCTCGGCGGTGATGTTGCTCCCTTTTTGATTAACACTATTGCCCAAAACTATTTTTAAAGCCTGATGCAAAAGGTGCGTGGCCGTATGGTATCGGGTCGTTTTTTCTCCCGCGTCGGCCAATCCGCCCTTGAACATTCCCGCGGAAGCGGCGCGGGAAATTTTCTGGTGTTCTTCAAATTCTTTATCAAAACTTTTCGCATCAACATTAATGTTTCTCTCTTTCGCCAATTCAACCGTCATTTCCAAAGGAAAACCGTAGGTGGAAAAAAGAGCGAAAGCGTCTTTTCCGGAAATGCCGCCTTTTTGCGAAATATCGTCAAACCGTTTCAACCCCTTTTCCAATGTTTTTTTAAACTTGCTTTCTTCCTCGGCTATAACACTTAAAATCATCTCTTTTTTTTGCAAAAGCTCCGGATAAAATTCTTTATAGATTTCAAAAATAGGTTCAGCAACTCCCGCCAGAAAAATTTCTTCAATCCCCAATAATTTGCCGTGTCTCGCCGCCCTTCTGATCAATCTTCTTAACACATAACCTCGTCCGACATTTGACGGAGCTACTTCGTCGCCGATTATAAAAGCACTCGCTTTAACATGATCCGCGATAATTCTAACAGACTTAGCACTTGGAAGTTTAGCTTCCAAGTTTGACTTGGAAGCTAAACTTCCAAGTTGCTTGATTATCGGCTCAAATAAGTCCGTTTCGTAAACATTATCTTTCCCTTGCATTACCATCGCCATCCTTTCCAACCCCATTCCGGTGTCAATATTTTTCTGTTTTAAGGGATAGTATTTTCCGTCTTCGCCTTTGTTGTATTGCATAAAAACATCGTTCCAAATTTCCACCCATAAATCATTATCGTCGTTAAAACTGTCCGGAATTTTATCCGCGCCGCCCGTCCAATAAAACATTTCCGTATCCGGCCCGCACGGTCCGGTTTGACCGGCCGGCCCCCACCAATTATTTTTCTTAGGCAGTTTGGCGATTCTATATTCCGGCACTCCCGACTTTTTCCATAAATCAAAAGCTTCTTCGTCAAAGGGCGCATTTTCATCTCCGGCGAAAACGGAAACGGCCAACCTGTTTTTATCCAACCCCAGCCATTTTTTATCGGTCAGAAATTCCCAGCTCCACTCTATCGCCTCTTTTTTAAAATAACCTGCCCCGACGCCATCGGTCGTCTTGGGGTCTCCGAAAGACCAGTTCCCCATCATCTCAAAAAAAGTAAGATGGCGCGAGTCGCCCACCTCGTCTATGTCGCCGGTCCGGACGCATTTTTGGATATTGGCCACCCGTCTGCCGCCGGGATGTTTTTCGCCGAGCAAATACGGCGACAAAGGATGCATTCCGGCCGTTGTAAAAAGCGCCGTCGGATCGGTTTCGCTTGGAACAAGAGAAGAAGAAGAGATAATCATATGCCCATGTCTCTTAAAAAACTCCAAAAATTTTTTTCTTATTTCGCTTGAACGCATGAGCCAGCAGAGGGATTTGAACCCACGACCTACTGTTTACAAAACAGTTGCTCTACCGCTGAGCTATGCTGGCGTAATATTTATTTTAACAGTTGTCTCTCCTCTCGCCCCGCCATGCGGGGTAAACCCCGTATGGCGGGGTAAACTATGCTGGCTTGTCTTCGTTTTTATCTTTGGAATCGGCGTCGCTAATTTGATTCCAATAAGGATGGCTGTTGCCGTTCATCTTCACCTCCCTTTTTCCTCTTATGTAGTTGGCCAGCTGTAAAAGAAGCCTCTCCATTCTTAGCGTGTTTATTCTGAACTTTGATATGATTATTTCAAATTCTTTATAAATTTTCGGCGACAAAAAGTCGTGAATAAAAACAGCGAAAGGAATAATGATTCTGACGCTAATGTCGTGAAAAACAGGCTTTGTTTCGTTGAGTCTTCGTTCAAATTCTTCCTTGGGCAGGACTCTGGCGAAAGACACCCCTCTGGAAAAAAGAAAGGCAAGACCAGTGGCGGACAACAGAGCCATATAAATCAATGCGTTCATATACTTTAAGATAAGTTATACTTGGCAAATCTGGATATTTCTATTTTTTCGCCGAATTTTTGAACGGCCTGATTGAGCAGCTCTTTGACGGTAATAGCCGGATTTTTTATATAAGATTGTCCCATCAATTCGTCCGGGTCGGATGGCGACGAGGCGGCAATGTGCATAGCTATATCCTTAGCCAAAGTTCTAAACTCTTCGTTGCCTGACACAAAATCGGATTCGCTTTTAAGCTCCATGATAACTCCGACTTTTTTGTTGTTGTGCACATAGGCTTCAATCACCCCGGATCCCAGTATTCTGTCCGCTTTTTTCTCGGCCGACTTGGCGCTTTCTCTTTGCAGGACGGCCAAAGATTTCTCCATATCCCCGCCAGCTTCTTCAAGCGCGCGCTTGCAGGCGGACACGGATACCCCCGTTTTGTCTCTTAATTCTTTTATTTGCTGGGCGGTTATCATAAGTAATTTATTCAAACCGATTTACGAAGTCGGTTTTCGGAAAATCGACTTCGTAAATCGGTTTTAAACTGTCTCCTTTTTGATCGACTCTTCTTGAGCCAAAAGCGTTCCTTCTTTGTAAGCTTTGACGAATTCTGACAAGAAATAAGAAATGCTGGATATGGAATTATCGTTGCCCGGAACGGGATAATTGATGCCGGACGGATTGCAGTCGCTGTTGAGCAAGGCGACAACCGGTATCTTCATCTGATTGGCCTCATTGACGCTTATTTTTTCGTGTTTGGAATCAACGACGAGAATCGCCGACGGCAAAAACTTCAGATTATCGGCCAAACCGCCGAAATAAATTTCCATTTTCTTTATCTGTCTTTCAATTTGAAGTTTTTCTTTCTTGGTGTATTTGTTCAGCTCCCCCGTATCTCTTTTTTTCTTTAGATCGTTGAGGTGGTCAATCCTCCCTTTTATCTGCTTGAAGTTGGTAACCGTTCCGCCTATCCATCTTTCCTTGACATACGGCATCCCCAATTCTTTGGCGGCGTTTTCCGTCAAATCTTTGGCTTCCTTCTTCGTCCCAACAAATAAAATTACCTTCTTGTCCTTGCCCAGTTTCTTGGCGAATTCTTTGGCGGAATCAAGATTGCTTTTCGTTTTTTCCAAATCAAAAATCTCCACTCCGTTTCTTAATCCGAAAATATACGGTTTCATCTGGGGACTCCGGCTGGTCTGCGAATATCCCAAATGTATTCCGCTTAGATACATCTCCTTGACCCCCGAATCAACTTGGGGCAAAGAAAATCCTTTTTGTTCAACTTTTTCTTCCGTTTTTAACATAAATTAAATAATAGCAAGAACGCCGTAAAATGCAACTTTCTTTTAAAATTCTTCCCACTCGGACGATACCCGGTTCACCTGCAAATTAACGTTCAGTTTTTTGGTTTTTCCTCCGCTTCCGGTGTCGGTCGCCGTTACCGCCGTATTATAAGTCCCGGCGGCCGTCGCGCCCGAAATTTTAATCACCTTTATTTTCACTTGCGAAATCGCGCTTATGTCAACAGACAAAGTATCGCTCCAAGTAACGCCACCGTCGGACGAAAATTGAGCTTTGGCGCCGGATATGGCCGGAATGCCGGCGGAAAGGCTGACATTGCCGATGGCTTCGCCGTTTAAGGTCAAAGCGATATTGCCGGAATTAGCCGATAATCCTTCCACAATATTGGCGACAAGCGACTTGTTCCCGGAATTGGCAATGGTAAAATTGGAAACCGGCTTGGCGACGGTAACGGTGGTTTGGGCTCGCGTCTTGGCGTATCCGGAACTTTGGTATCCGGCGCACTGGATTTTATAAACCGTGTCGCTAGACAACTTGCCGGTTGTTTGGCCGGTTGCATTATTGCTGCCGACTTGAGCGTAATAACCTGGACCGAAATATTGGCTACTGGGAAAATTATAGTATGTAAGATAGCCAGTCATATTGTCCGATGCCGAATACAACAAACAACTTCCGGAAACATTGCTTCCAAGCCATTGTATTTTGGATGTTTTTTTATATCCTACGCTTTGCGGGTCAGCCCACATATTAACGGACGGTGAACCGGTATAATCGCTTCCGACATCCACCGTAACGGAAGCCTCGGCTGTTTGAGAACCATTAGCGCAATTTACCGTATAAGTTCTCGCGCCGCCCGAAGTCGTGAAATTATCTGTCGTATAACTTCCCGAAACCGTGTCGCTGGCGCTTGCCCAGCCGGTATCGCTGCCTCCTTCTTTTTGCTCGCAGGAAGTGGCGTTGTCAGATGTCCAGCTTATTAAAGTGGAATTGCCGTCGGTTACTACCGTATCTCGGGCGGAAATGTAAGCTTTGACGGAACTGCCTCCTCCCGGACCTGTCGGGCCGGAACTGTTGTTAAAAGTTACAGTTACCGTTTTGTCTCCGGACATCGTCACATAACAAGCATTTTCGTCGGAAGACGGCGTTGAGTAATGAGCAACCCCGTCTGCGTCCGTCCAACTTTTGCCTTCAGATGTGGAAGTGCATCCGCTCCAACTGCTGAAATATGATCCTGAATCCGGCGTGGCAGTCATCTTAAACCACCAGTCTTGTTTTATTGAATTAGATTCGTTGTTCGCAAAATCATTGTCAACGGTTTCGTTGTAACCGTTAGAACTGTCTTTCCATGCATAAAGTTTGACATTTCCGGAACCGGTTTTATTAAGAGTCAGATTGTAATAATCCGGATTATAAACGCAGCTTCCGCAATCATTAGAACATGTGCTGCAAGTTTCGTTATTGTTGCAACTATTATCACCGCAATACGGCGTTACTGTTGTCGTAGTTGTTGTTGTGCAAGGTCCGGCGCTTGGCGTGGCTTCAGACGGCCCCACTTCGGCGGAACATTGACTTTGGTCGTTGCAGGCTTTTATTTTGTAAGAATAAGTTTTAGTGGAATCGGTAGCAGTTGAGTCGGTATAAGAATTATTATCATCAACAAATTTTTTATTCGTATAATCCCATCTATTTATATTGTCAGATTTTTTAATTGTATAACTTCCGCCTCTTGTTATTTCGTAATAATTCACAACTTTTGACCCGGTATTGCCGACTGGATCATTATATTCTCCTCCATTTTTGTCTATGTCCCAAGTTAAATTAACGGCCCTGCAAGCCGAATTGGCTGAAAGATTAGATGGAGTATCGGGAATCACGGGAAATTTAACCGTCACGCTCTTACTGCAAGGGGTGCTACTAGGCAGATTAACAGTACAAATTCCATTACTTACAGAAGAACATCCTGTTGGTGTCGGCCAAGTCCCGCTTGGACTAGGTTGTAAAGTAAGCTTATCTCCCAGAGATTCATTGTTAGAATTACAGGAGCTATAACCTCTTTGCAAATTACACACAAAACTGTTTCCGGCGCTTCTTACAACATTTACGGAACCGTTGCCACCAGTCGTATCTTTGTTTATCGTCAAAGAACAAGAAGAACTGGACGATGAAATGGAACTGCTGGACGCAGGTTTGACGGTAACGGTGGAATTGGCGGTATAAGTGCCTTTTCCAATATATTGACCCAGGTCTCTGGTGTAAGTTATGGTTAAAACATTCTTCTGATCAGCATTGGAACTGGTTGTAATCCAAACATTGGATACTGTTTTAGTTTGCGATTTTGTGCCGCTGTTTGGCGTAGCGTCAAAACTCAAACTATCAAAACCATTAGTCCCCGTGGTGCCAGGGTGAGCATTGCTATAAGTACGATCTGATAAATCCGTCGTAATCAATACAACATTTGCGCTGTTGGGAGAAGTAACGACGGCGGGAGCGCTTAGACTAACAGAAGGATCGGGAATTTTAAGAGGGATCTCTATTTTTACAGTATCGCCCATATTAAATGCGTCATTCTCGGTTCTTAATTTATTGTTGGCAACACTAAAATAACCTTCAGAATATTTATCTTCATGAGAATTATAGCCGGCTTGTTTCATATATATAACTAGCTTTGGATTTTTTTTTGCCGTCTTATCCTCATTGTAAAAAGAGGATAGGTCGCTTGGTTTTACATTAAATCTTCTTTCTATGATGTCGCCAGATGCGTTGTTATACCAGAGTCTTATTTTATTTTTCCAATCGCTTGAACTGCTCTTAGCGAAACTTACTTTCTGTTCATTCAAACCGTCGGCTTTTATGAACATTTCAAATTGCACCCTCATTCCTGTATTTGCGCATGAATTATCAACAGCTCTGTAATCTATATAAACATCGTTCAAATCGCCAGAGCTGTCAAAATAACCGCTAAATTGAGCTTCTGCGGAAAAAACTTGGAGTATATTCATTCCGCCGCCGCCCGCCGGATTAGACTTTAATTTTTCTGTGCCGTTATCCAGTGTCCAATCGCCTCCCCATCTATAAGTACTGGTCGCGCCACCAAAGTCAGGGTAAGTCCGTGTCGCGGCCAAGGCTTCGCCGGAAAACATTGTAACGCCGGCAAATAAAATAATTAAAAGGTTAACAGGAACAATCTTCTTTTTCCTAAAAAAAGAGAAAGCAATCAATATCACCAGCAATACCGGTATGCCAAAATATAAATAACTTGGAATCGTTTGTTCTTTGACGACTTTCGGCAATTCTCCAGATTCTTCCGCTAAACTTTTCTGGCCGGAATCCAAAGAAACACTGTAAGACATATCCTTGCACTTTTTATCAAGATTAACTTCAATAACTTTATTTTTTATCTCTCCATCGTTTATATCCGCAAGAGCTTCTTCTTTCTCGCCGCAAACATTCCCATCGCCGTCTTCTATAACAGCCTTCATTATCAAATTGCTTAAATTAGAAACATTCTGTTCCGTTCCTGTCCAAAAAAGATCGGCTGAACCGAAATAATCCACCGACAAATTTATTTTTTCTCCTTTTGAGTAAGAACCCTTAAGCTGGCTTGTTTGAGTGACACTTTTTATGCGAGCCGATTCGCCAGCGATTGTCCACCTAAAAAACATATTAAAAGACCTGCTCATTCCTTCTTTGTCCTCAAAAGTTATTAGACCTTGGTATGTTTGCGGCTTTTCCGCCTTTGGCATAGACAAACTGACCAGTTTTGTTTCTCCGGGCTTGAAAAATATTTTTTGATCCGGATTTTCCACAGCCATTGTTCCATCGAGCGGCTTGCCATATACATACACTTCTTTCCATAAAATTTTAGGCGAAACTTCTATTTCTTTATCGCCGATATTTTTAACCAAACAACGAGCTTCGGGACTTTCTTCCGGCAAAAAAACCGGACCATCGTTGTTACCGAATTTTTTCCCTTCTTTGTCGAGCAAAACACAGCTCTCTTGGTCAAAAGCCAAAAACCCATCTTTTTGCTGTGAGCCTAGATTTTTTACAGTATTCTCATAACGAACTTCAATTTGTCCATTTGAACGGATAAATCCAAGATAGAGATCATAACTAGCTTGCGGAATGTAAGGGCTGATTGGTAAAAAATAAGAAAAAATTTTTTGCTCGTTCGGCTTTAATGAAAAATAATCTTTCCCTTCGTCAGCCGCCACAATCAAAGAGGGCAATAAATCTATCTCGCTTTTAGGTTTGATAAGCGGGTCAATCGTTTTCAAAATCAGCAAGTGAGTAATTTCCGAAGTTACGACATTCTTGCTTGGATTAAACAAAACGCCGCTGATTTTCAACTCCATATCGCTTTTTTCTATTTTCACTTCTTTTATTTCTATCTTTGTTAATGTTTCCCCTGTTTGTTCTTGAGCCGATGAAACATTATGAGAAAACAAAACAAAAGCTAAAATAAAGAAAACCGAAGAGAGTTTGAGAAATTTAAAATTTAACATATTTTCCCGTTTAAAATTATAATATGCTTGAATTATAACATACAAATAAAAGGCCTGTGTTAATAAGTTATCCACACCTTGACTTTGTCAAAAATATCAGTATGGTTAAGCAAAATAGGCAAAGATAGCACTTTTAAAAAACAAGAGGGAAAATTTAATATAATTTTAATAACCTTAACCAAATAGGAGGTGTGTTGTGAAAATTACGACTTTAATTTTATCGTTTTTGGTGTTTGTTTTTATTTTAGTTTTAGCGCCAATCGCGAGCGCCGAGCAACATCCAATCCCAGAGTTTTCAGTTTCATTTAACAACCATGGGACTGAAAAAAAAGACAGTAAATACAGTGCTGTTGAAAGTGGAACCAGCACTGTATTGGTCATCTCCAATGCAATGATTTATTTGTGGAAAGACGACGATGGGGACGAGTATTATCCAAAGCTAACAGTTAAACTCGATTTGGATGCCAACAAAAAAACAAATTTTTACATTAAAGCTTTCTTGGATGAAAACGACGGCTATGGTTGGTTCAGCACGGATACTCCCGGTTTTGATCCTTCCGATTTGTTTACATTGGAAGAAGGATACTCTCCCAATGAAGGACTTATGGATATAGACTGGCTGTTCGGCGGAAAGAGCAAAAAGATGATAAATATGAAAATTGAGATTTATTACGAGAACGAAAGTTTGGCGTGCGCGATTGGGCCAGACGATGATCCGGACCTAAAGGATATTCCAATAGAAGGTGATGATTACGATGTAAAAGAAGACCCATTCGCCGCCGGCACCCCGTCTCCATCTCCGACACCGACACCATGCGATCCGGAAAATATTTCAGTAAATCCGAATGTTCCGAATGTCTTGAAACTTAATCGCGAGGATGTAACAGTAACAGTAACGGGCGCGAATGATTGCGCCGTTGAGGGTGAGACGGTTACGGCGATAATCAATTCGGCTGGCAAGAAACGCATATCGGTATCGCCGACAAGCGTTTCTACGGACGAAAACGGCCAAGCGACATTCACGATTACCGCCAAGAAGAAGGCCGGTGTCGCAAGAATCACATTCAAGGCCGGGGATGTGAGCAAGTCAATAACCGTAAAAGTAAAATGAGGCGTCGCCTATTCGCCTTATTATTGAACCTTCTGGGAATCACCGAGATTCCCAGAAGGTTTTTATTTTTTTAGGCAAGTGCGACCTATTGGGACGATAGGTAAAATAGGTCGCACCTAAAATATTTGCAGAATTAGCGGCTTTATGTTATATATAATGTTATGAAAAAAGAAATACATCCTCAATATTATTCCGGCGCGGTTATCGCCTGCGCCTGCGGCAATAAGATAAAAGCCGGCTCTACCGCGGAATCCATTCACGTGGAAATTTGCAGCGCCTGCCATCCGTTTTTCACCGGCAACAAGAAAATCATAGACACCGCCGGCCGAGTGGAGAAGTTTAAAGCCAGACAAGCTAAGGCCGCGCCAAAAACCGCAAAGGCGAAAATAACTAAGAAAAAATCTTAAAAACCGCAAAGCTCCGAAAATCAAATTTTGGAAAATCCCTTAACCCCAACCTCGCAGACTCGGTTGGCCGCCCCCGCCTAGGATTTTCAAAATTTATTTTCTTCGCTTTGCAACTGCTATGAATCAATCTCCTAAAACAATAATTCTGGAAATTCGCGCCGGAGCGGGCGGAAACGAGGCCGCTCTTTTCGCCGCCGACTTGGCCAATATGTACTCGCGATTCGCCGCCAAACAAGGCTGGAGCGCCGTTATTCTTGACGAATCAAGGAGCGATCTCGGCGGATACAAAGAAGTGTTTTTGGAAATATCCGGTGAAGGTGTCTATGATAAATTAAAGCAAGAAAGCGGAGTGCATCGGGTCCAGCGCGTGCCGGCGACGGAAAAGTCCGGCCGAGTCCACACCTCTACCGCCTCGGTGGCCGTTTTGCCGATAAGAAATGAGGAAAAAATGAATATTAAGCCGCAGGATTTGGAAATCACTTTTACCCGTTCGGGCGGAGCCGGCGGACAGAACGTCAACAAGGTGGAAACGGCCGTCCGAATCACCCACAAGCCGACCGGCTTGGTGGTCAAATGCACCAGTGAACGCTCCCAGCAGAGAAACCGCGAGAAAGCGCTGGCTCTTCTGGCGGCCAAGCTGGAAAGCGGCCAGGCCAGCCAGGCGCAAAGCCAGCTGGCCGACGAAAGACGCCAGCAAATCGGCACTCAAGACCGCTCGGAAAAAATCAGAACCTACAATTTTTTACAGGACAGAATCACCGACCACCGCGTCAAAAAATCTTTTCACGACATAGAAAAAATAATGGAGGGCAATCTGGATAAAATCGTAAAAGCTTTTCAAGAAACAAAAAATCCCGCTTAAGCGGGATTTTTTGTTTCTTCTCGACTAATCAGTTTTTAGTTAAAAGTCGCTGTTATGTTTTTATTTCCATCAGCCTCGAATTTGCAGACTAAACCTTTATTTGTGATGTTTTCAGTAGAATCACAGCCAGACCATGATTTTAAACTTCCGCTGAATGCCGTTAATTCATGCTCCGAGCCGTCGTTTTTGATAGTCTGGGTGCAAACATTATTTGTGGCAGGGGCTTGATCCGTGCCACACCCCAAATCGCCATAACCATCTCTGTTTACAGAACCAGTTCCGGATAATGTTATCTTTAAAGTTATGTTCGCCGAAGACGATGAAATGCTGGAAGAATCGGACGAAGTGGTAAAATATTTTACTAATCCTTCAGAAAGTTTTTCTGTTTTAGAATTCCATATGTAAAGTCTATAAATATATTTCGTCCCCGATGATAATCCGGAAATGTCGGCGCTTACGGAGACCTCGCCTGAAGTGCTACCGATTGACGTATAGGTGTTGGAGGGAACATATTTAGTTGCCGATGAACTTTCGCTGTTTTTTCGATACGCAAAAATATAAGAAAGACTATTCCCATTCGGAGTGATTGTGCCGTTTAAAGTGGCTGAAGTTGAAGTTATGTTACTCGCGGATCCGGTTACTGTTGAATATGAACCCGTTGAGGAAGAAGAGGCTTTGGATGACGAGCTGGAAGAAGATGTTCCCGATGCTTTGAAATTAACCTTCAGATTCTGATTTTTCGTCATTTTTACTTTGCAAGTGCGAATGTCGTTTTTTGACGTGTAACTTGAACAAGCGGTTACAACAGAACTATTTTCTATATAATATCCGCTGTTAGGAGTGATGGCAAGAGTGACTGTGCCGTTCTTGCCGTAACTTTTTGTACAAGGAGAATTGCTGGAACTGCAATCAATCTTGTTGTCCGCGCTGACGACCTTTCCGCCTTCGGATACGGTAACCGTAAGGTCATAATACTTGCCAGTCGTATTATTTGATCCTTCGTTGAAATTGGCATTTATGGTTTTGTCGCCGTCCAAATGAACATAGCATTGGTCTTTAACATTTTTGAAAGTCAGACAACCGCCGCCCCAGCCGGAAAAAGTGGAGCCTTTTTCCGCGACGGCTCTAAAGTAAGCCAAACTGCAACCCCGGCCGCCTTCCGTATTATTCTCGCAGATTTTTTCGTAATTCTCGCTGCAATTACTGCCGCAATTTATGCCGCTTATTTCTTTTCCCGAACTGTTTATGCTGACTACTTTGCCGACGCCCTTGCCGGTTTTTCTCACCGAGACGGATGCAGTTTCTTTATCGGCCGATCCTTTCTTATTGAAGGTGGCGGAAACGGTTTTGTTAGAATCAATTTTTACAACGCAAGTTTGGCTGGAACCTTTACCTTTGCAAGCGTCTCCCCATACGCCGAACTCATAACTTGTATTCGGGGATGCATCCAAAGTTACCGATTCGTCTTTATTGACTTTAATGGAACAAACTCCGGAAGATTTGCCATTAGAATCCTTTTTGCAAGTAACACCCGTTGGGTTGCTCATAATCTTACCCGCGCCGGAAATTTTCACTTTCAACGTGTACTGCTGAACGGAAGAACTGGATGAGCTGGACGAGCTGGACGAATCTCCGGATGTCGTAAAGCTATAACCAGAAACAGAGGTGCTAACACTAGTTGTAACTCCCTTTAAAATCATGCTCCATTTATAAACGGTTCCTGATGACAAGCCGGAGATATCAGCGCTTACGGAAGTATTACCGGAACCATTGCTTAATGTCTTTTTAGATGTTTTTGTAAATTTGGTGGAGTCATTTCCCGTGTAATACAGGAAATAATACTCAACATCTTCTCCCTCCGGATTGACTTCTCCGTTAAGTGTGGCGGAACTTGATGTTATATTAGTCGCGCTTTTCAATCCTGTGTATTCATATTTTGCGGAGGTTGCGGAAGAAGATGACGAGCTGGAAGATTCTGAATCAAGAACGCCTTTCCTTGCCGAAGGACCTTTCTTAAATATCGCCCTGACCGAAATAACGCCGTTGGGCTTGTTCACCTCCACAACGCAACTGCCGCTTCCACTACACCCGCCGCCTGTCCATTTGTCAAAAGAATAATTATTATTCTTGCTAACGGCGGTTAAAGTGACATTTTGCGCGCTGACATATCTTTCCGAACAATCACTGCCGCAATTTATTTTTCCGTCGGCGCTTGTTACGCTTATATACTTGCCGCCAAGACCGCTTTTATTTACTCTTAATGTATATGTCTTCGAACCGCTGATCGCCGCCTGCTGGGAATCGCCTCCAATATTAAGCCAATCCCAAAAACCGGCCTGCGCCGTTCCAACTGATAAAAAAACGGCCAAAAACGCCGCAAAAAAGCCGATGGAAACAATTTTTTTGAAACTTGAAATTTTATTCATAAATATCTGATTGCTAATAATGATAAAAAACACACGACCAAAGTTATTAATTTGATAATACTGTCTATATTTTAAAACAATCTGAAAAATAAAGCCAATGGCAATATGTGGATAACTTCAAAACATCAAGGTCTCCCCTTGCCGCAAGGAGAGACCTTGATGTTTTACCGGCTGGCCATTTTATTGATGATATCAATTTGCTCCTGGTAATCGGCGGCGAATTCCATTACATCATTTCCGTAAAAAGCATAGGCGGGTTTGTTCCAATTGCCTCCGGCCAGGTATTTAAGAGCGGCCTTTCGCTCGGCGGCGTATCCTCCGGCCGCCGCCCCGTTATCTTTCAAAAGCAAGCCGGATGCCACAAAAGCGTCTTTTGGATCCCATGGATTCGGAGGATTGTTTCCGGTGATATTGGAAATGCCTTTTTTGTATAGAAGCCATGTCGTGGGCATAAACTGGGCCGGCCCCATCGCCCCGCCGCAGTAACCGTACCAGACCTTTTTTGACACCGGCAATAAATCCGGGTCAAGGCCGAGTTCGGAAGTTATCTGCGTAAAAGCCACCCTTTGTTTGGCGCAATTCGGATGAGCCAAGTCTTCTTTCCAGTTCCCCTTACCCACATTGGCGCCAAGATTAGACTCTTCTCTTATGACACCGAGCAAAAAAGCCGGCCTCACTTTTAATTTATTCCAAACCAAATTGGCGTATTCCACCGCTTTTTCAAACGAAATTGACGGCGAACCGGAAAGCAAGAACAATTGGCTTCTTATAGTGGCGGCGTCTTTTTGCTTCAAAGCCATTATCGCCTGATAGCCTTTCTCCACCACTTGGGTAATCTTTAAAATATTTTTTTTCTCGGCTTCGTTGGCGGCTAATTTTTTTCTTTCCCTTTCCTGCGCCGCTTTCAACTGAATTTGCTCGGCCTGATATTCCGCCAAGTCGTCTTTTTCTTTTTCCGTCTGTTTTTTCGTCGTTTTTATTTCATCCAATGTGTCCTGGATGAGCCGATGAATCGGCTCCAGAGTGTCCCCTGTTACGAAAAAATCGGACATTTTTTGGTAGCCCAAAATAATTTCCGCCAAGCCGGTGGAATCCATTTCATTGTTTTTTCTTATCAGCTCCGCCAAAGAATCTTTCTTTTTTTCGCTTTTATCCGAAAGTGTTATTATCTGCTCCGATTTTTGAGAAATGCCTGTTTTTGTCTTGGCGATTTCTGCGTCGCGCCTTTGAATTTCCAGTTTGGCTTTTTTTATTTTTGCGTCAAATATGGCAATATCCCGTTCCAAACTGGCGGATTCCGTCCGTTTTTGCTGAATAATGGAATCCAGCGCCCCAATCTGGCTGTCCAGATTGTCCAGCTGCTTTTGAAGTTCCTCCTTTCTTTCTTTGGCCGCGTTTTGATTGACTTCCTCGGCGAAAGACGGAGTAAAATGAAAAAAAACAAAAGAAGCCAGCAATACGATAAGCGGTTTTAAAAATTTAAGCATTTGTGAAATTATTATACCTTAAATTGCGCAGAATCGCGAAACTCTGTCATTTGCGACGCCTTACGGAGCGCGGCGGCGCGAGTAGAGCAAATTTTCAGCAGAAAATTATGCGAGCTGAGCGAATGATAGAGTTTTGCGATTCAGATAATCACTTTTTCCCTTCTTTTTTAGCTTCCGAAGCCGGTTTTCCGCCCGTTGTTGCCGTTCCTTCTTCGCCTTCTTCTTCTTTCTTGCCTTTCTTTTCCGAGAGTTCAATGTCTTCTATCGCTTTCGGCGCTTCTTCAACTTTTTCTTCCGTATGCGGTTTGGCCAAAACTATGACTTGGTCTTCTCTGGCTTCAATTTTCACCGATTTTCCAAGCGCCAAATCTTTGACGGTAATTCTGTCTCCGATATTGGCCAGTTTGGAAACGTCAATTTTTATTTCGTGAGGGAAATTTTTGGGCAAAGCTTCTATTTTCAGACTGTGCAAGACTTTGACCAAAACGCCTCCTTTTTCTTTAACCGCCGGCGCCACGCCTTCAAAAACAATCTTCACTTCCGCCGTAATCGGCTTATCCACATCCAAAGCGTAAAAGTCAACGTGGATAAATTCCCCTCTGACCGGGTCTTTTTCCGCGTCATAGACAAGGACATCGTCGCTTGAACCGCCCTGCAATTTGACTATCGTGGCTTCTTCAATTTTATTCCAAATTTTTTTGAACTCGTTCAGATTTACGAAAAGGGCTTTTGATTCCTTGCCTTTTCCATAGACAACAGCCGGAAGCTTGCCTTCCTTCCTTTCTTCTTTTAGTTTTTTCCCGAAAACACTTCTTATTTCCGTGTTTAATTTCAACATAACAGCCAGTCTATCAAATAATTTTTAAAAAACAAGCCCCGCCAACCTAATGTCAAGGCGAGACCTTGACATTAACGATTGACAACCAAATTCGGCGGAACTCGGCCTTCCAGCGCTTCTATAATATTTTGCGCCGCCACTTCCGCCATTTTGGAGCGGGCTTCTTCGGTGGCCGACGCGGTGTGGGGAGTCAAAACGACATTATCCAGCTTCAAAAGGCCTTTGGAAATTTTCGGCTCAAACTCAAAAACGTCCAAAGCTGCGCCTTTTATTATTTTATTTTTCAGCGCCTCCGCCAAGGCCTCTTCGTCTATTATCGGTCCGCGGGAAGTGTTGACCAAATAAGCCGTCGGCTTCATCATCGCCAATTTTTCTTTGTTTATAATATGCTTAGTTTGTTCGGTAAGGGGAAGATGAACGGATACAAAATCGGCTTCTTTTAAAACCTCGTCAATGCTCGGCTTGAATTCAATGGAACCCGCCGGGAATTCTTTTTCAAAATCTTCGTTTCTTTTTATATCGTAATAAATAACTTTAGCGCCGAATCCTTGAGAGGCGATATGAGCCGTCTTCGCGCCTATCCGGCCCAAACCGATTATGCCGACGGTTTTTCCGAAAAACCCGCTGCCTAGAAGCAGCATCGGCGCCCAGCCTTTATACTTTCCGGCCCGGACAAACTTGTCCGATTCGGCGATTCTTCTGGCGACTGCCAACATAAGAGCGATGGAATGCTCCGCCACCGCTTCGCTCAAAACGCCCGGCGTGTTGCTCACCATCACGCCTCTTTTTTTGGCCGCTTCCAAATCTATATTGTCAAAACCGACGGCGTAATTGGCGAAAATTTTGGCGTTTCCCGCCGCGTCAAAAACCTCCCCGTCAATCTTGTCCGTCAAAAGGCAAAGAATGGCGTCATAAGAATTATTTTTGAGAATTTTTATAAGTTCCAATTTGAACAAAACACGGTCTTTCGGATTTATCTCCACTTCGTAGCCCTTGTCTTTTACCATTTGGATTCCGATTTCCGGAATTTTTCTGGTTATGTATATTTTCATAAATTATTTAATTTTATTAAAAATTCTTAATTTTTCTTCCGCCGTTTTTTCCACCGCCTTTACCGCATCTTTCAGATATTTATACGGAGCCACTTCATCGGGATTTTCTTGAAGTGATAATTGGAGAGCTCTCCTGTAAGCGACGCGAATTTCGGTGCTTATGTGGACGATTGAAACACCGGCATTTATCGCGTCTGTAAAATCTTGAGCTGAATTGCCCGACCCGCCGTGAAGCACCAAAGGAATTCCCGCCGACTTTCTTATCTCTCTGATTCTTTCAATATTTAAAGCCGGATCTTTGCCTCCCTTAAGCATCCCATGAATATTGCCAACGGCCGGAGCTATTAAGTCAACGCCCGTTCTCTCAACAAACTCTTTAGCCTCTTCGGCTTTGGTCAAAAATTCTTCCGTGATTTTGACACCGGAAGGAATTTCTTCCAGCACTTTTGACGATTTGCCTATGAATCCAAGCTCGGCTTCCACGATAATTTCCGGATTTATTTTTCTTGCGTATTCAACGCATCGCTTGGTTATTTTTATGTTTTCCTCAAAAGGCAACTCCGTCCCGTCAAAGATTACAGCGTCATATCCGAGATTAATCGCTTCTTTGACTCTGTCAAAAGAGTAGGTATGGTCCGCGTTTATAAAAATTGGATAATCAAACTGCTCCCTCAAGCTCTTCACAAGCGCCACCGCCTGTCTTGCTCCGATAAAATCCCTCTCCCCCTCCGATGTCCCTATAATGACAGGCGCGACTAATTTTCTCGCCGCGTTAAAAATCCCCCAAAGCGCCTCCAAATTGGAAATATTAAAATGCCCGATGGCCAAATTATTTTTTTGAGCCTTCAATAAAATTTCAGAAAGTTTTTTCATTAACAATTATTTTAACACAATTATTTAAAAATTAAAAATCGCTCGGATTTTTTCTGAAATTTTCCGATACTTTTTTAAAATTTTCTTCCAAAAATCAAAAAACAAATCCTTCCTTATTTATGCTCCAGCATATTTAAGATACACATTTTTAATAAGGGATATTGGCAATCTGTTAAAATCAGAGCAAGCCAAATCTTATTCTCAATTGTTCCTCGTTGGTAAAAGACTTAATTCTCATAAATCTCACAAACGGCCTGATTAGGAAAACTTCCGTTATGAAATTTATTTCGTCTTCGCATTCGTGCGGAAAAATGAAAACCGATTCCTGCAATTTGCGAAACCCAAGATCCATAATCTTGCGACGCAAGGCTTCTCTCGCCTTTTTAAACCTGTCCGGAATATCAAAAATAACAACTCGCCATTCTCCGTCCCATTTCGCCGGTTTTTTGATCTCCATTTCATCTAGTTTGAATCTTAACGCTTTCTTCTGGCCTTCTTTGGTAAGAATGATTTTCACAAAACCGTCTTTGTCTTCTTTGTAGTCAACAAGGCGATCGTTGTAAAACTCGTGAACAATGCGATAAAGCCTTTCAATTTTTATCTGCCTCCAATTTTCAGACAGACTTTTTAAAATTTTAAAATAACCTTTCGGCGACTTGGACAAACCCAGCGCGACTCCGCCCAAAAGCAACAATAAAACTTTTTGTTTTGCGTCTCTTCTCATTTTATTGTTTTGTATTTATTCTCATTTCATTATTCTAAATCACATTTTATTTATTTTCAAATCCTGCGCTATTTAGGCTGGAGCAGAATTAAGATACACATTTTTATATTAACATTTTAGTGTACTTTGACGGGTTTTAGTCTTTTTAATGTTTTTTGTTTAGAATGATGTGAATAAAAAAGCCGCCGTACGATTTCAAATCTAAAAAGGTTTGAAATCGTACGGCGAAATTCATTAAAATAGAAACTACCGCTTTAATGTTTTAAAAATACATAATTTTCTCTTATTGTGCCCCTGACGATTTCACCATCATTCCGGAGAAAGATTATATATTTTTTATCAAATGATACTGGGCCAAAAGCAAACAAAACTATTTGATACCAACTTTTTTTTAACTTAGGAGTCAGCACATGAATACTTCTTGTTGTATTATTTTGGTTTATGTCTATTTCAACATTGTCTCCTATAGGAATTCTTTCTAATGCACCATCATCAAAATAATATGAAGTCCCGGACTGAATTAGAAAAATATTATCTCCATAACCTTTGCTTTCGTCTTTCATTTCTTTAAGTTCATTTTCAATTTTTGTCACGTAATACACCACTGGTATTTCTTTGCCAAGCACCCAAAATATAGTGCAACAAAAAATTTAATGGAGTATAGCTCCGATTACACAGGAGAACAAAATTATTTTCCACAATGGAGTATCTATCCAGACAAGCCCACCATAGTAGTATCCATCACCCAAAAAAACAACAAAAAGAACGATGGTAAAGATGGCAAGAACTATCATACAATCTCCTTTTCTTTTTTAAATGTCCAATAATTTTCATCAAAACACGATGTTTTGATTTCCATCAGTAAACTATCATAATAAAGTTTTTTGTCAATGTTTCGGAAAAAATTGTAACTGGTAAAATGAGGGCATTATGTTTTTCAACAAAAACTTTGACTTCGTTGCCATTGGCGATACGACCATAGACGCTTTTATCAGAATTAAAGAAGCTTCGGTGAATTGCGATGTCAATAAAGAGAATTGCCAGATATGTTTGGACTACGGCAATAAAATTCCTTACGAATCGGTGGATATTGTTCCGGCTGTCGGCAATAGCGCCAACGCCGCCGTGGCGGCGGCAAGACTGGGTTTAAAGTCAGCATATGTTGGCAATATCGGTGATGATTTAAACGGCAAAGATTGCCTTAACGCTTTCAAGTCTAATAATGTCTACACAAAATTCATAAAAATTCATAAAGACAAAAAGACCAACTATCATTATGTCCTTTGGTACAAAGATGAAAGGACAATTTTGATAAAACACGAAGAATATGATTATGAATTGCCCCACATCGGCTCGCCGAAGTGGATTTACTTGTCATCGCTTGGCGAAAATTCTTTGCCGTTTCATCAAGAAATAGAAAATTATCTTAAATTCCACCCCGAAACAAATCTGGCCTTTCAGCCCGGCACTTTCCAGATGAAATTCGGCGCAGAGAAATTGGCCGGTCTTTACAAACTGACGAAAGTTTTCATTTGCAATGTTCAAGAGGCTCAAAGAATTCTAGTAACAAAAGAAGAAAAACCGATGGAATTGATGAAAATGATTTCGTATCTGGGCCCGAAAATTGTCGTCGTCACCGACGGTGTCAAAGGAGCTTACGCTTATAACGGCGACGAAGCCTGGTTTATGCCGCCCTACCCCGACCCAAAACCGCCGTTTGAGCGCACTGGCGCCGGCGACGCTTTCTCCGCCACTTTTGTCGCCGGCTTGGCTATGGGCAAATCAATTGAAGAAGCCTTAATGATGGCGCCTGTCAACTCAATGTCCGTCGTCCAGAAAATCGGCGCGCAAGAAGGCTTGCTTACTCTTCCGGAAATTGAAAAATATCTCCATCAAGCGCTAGAGGATTATAGGCCGAGGAGGATAAACTAAACAATTTTTACTTTCTTTTTATCGCCTTTTTCGCCGATTCAACTATATTTTTGGCGGTAAGACCAAAGGCTTCTAAAAGTTGCGTCGGTTCTCCCGATTCGCCGAAGCGGTCTTGGACGCCGATTATTTCCATCGGCGTGGGATAATTTTGAGATAATATTTCGCTGACGGCTGAACCCATTCCCCCCATCGCTTGATGTTCTTCTATTGTAACGACACAGCCGGTTTTTTGGACTGATTGCAAAATGGTATCTTTATCCATCAGCTTAATGGTGTGATTGTTTATTACTTCCGCTTCAATTCCATCCTTCGCCAATTCTTCCGCCGCTTTCAAGGCTTCGTAAAGAAGCGGCCCGCAAGCGATAATGGAAACATCACCGCCCTCTCTATAAATTTCCGCCTTGCCGATTTCAAACAGTGTTTCCTCCGTCGTCATTATCGGCGTTTTTTCTCTAGTAAATCTGATGTAAACAGGGCCTTTATGTCTGGCCGCGGCAATTGTCGCTTTTTTCGCTTCTATCGCGTCGCAAGGCGCGATGACCACCATATTGGGAATAACGCGAGTGATAGCGATATCTTCTATCGCTTGATGAGTGGCGCCATCGGGGCCCACGGATACGCCGGAATGCGCGCCGGCGATTTTGACATTTTGATTGTTATAGCAAATAGTCGTCCTTATCTGCTCCCAATTTCGGCCGGGCGAAAACATCGCGTAAGAAGAAATAAACGGAATTTTGCCGACTGCCGCCATACCGGACGCGAGCGACGCCATATTCTGCTCCCCGATGCCGACTTCCACGAAACGGTCGGGAAATTCTTTTTTGAAAACCGAAGTGCGGGTGGAGTCCGTCAGATCGGCGCAAAGCGCCACGATGTTCGCATTTTCCTTTCCGGCAATTACCAACCCTTCCCCATAGCCAAAGCGAGTCGGGACTTGTTCAATATCCTCTTTAAATAATTTTGGATTAAGTTTTAAGTTTGGGTTAATCATTGTTCTTTTTTAGCTTACTAACGGGTTGTTCAAGTTGTTTTGTAAATTTGAAAGTTGGCAATATAGAATCGAATTTAGATAAAATCACATTCTCATTTAACAACCTTTCGTCATTTATTTTTGCGCTTACTACCAAAGATTTATTATCATAAACGGTAACCACCGTAACGTATTTTTGGTCAAGAGCAATGGGCAACCCTCCAACCTCAGAAGCGGAGACTTTTGATATAAATTTTTTATAAGATACCCCATTTATGAGGACATCTTTACATTCACCAATAAAGCGCGCCTCTGAATCCTCTGGATTAGAACAAGCGGCAAGACTGTCAATTGTGTAATTATTTTTAGAATTATCACTTAGAGAAAAGGCCATAACCAATGAGTCTTTTGGACTTTTCCTGTTTGGTGAAAAAAACAATAAATCATCAGTAAGATACCAATGGTATTTTATAATTGAATCATCTTTGCTTGTTATCCATTCAGACGGGTGCTTAAACTCAAATCCGTACTTATTGTAAGTTTTCCAATTATCTGTTGATAATTGGTCGGTAGACGAATTGCCTGATTGACTATTCTGATTTTTCGCATTTTGGACTATGACATTTTCATCTTTTTTGCTAAAAACAAAATAAGCTCCGCCGATTAAAATCAAAACGATGATAATTATTGCTATTCTTGAAAATCCTTTTTGGTTAGGCATAAATTTTTGATTATTTGGTAAGTTTGACATATTTTTTGCTTCCTGTATATTATTAATATCACCACGAAAAAGACCCCGTTAAGGCTCGTCCTTAATGGGGGCTTTTTCTTTGTTTTTCAAAGATATTTTATTTTTTACACCATTTAAATATGTAATTGGCGCATTGGTTCTTTTTAATAAGATGGAACATTTTTGAGGAATACTTGGAGAGAGTATTGCCTTTAATTTATTTTTTTCTTGCAGAAATTTGATCAAACTAGCATAATCGCCATCACTTGAAACAATAATCGCACTGTCAAATTTATTTTCATAAGTATCACGCGCCACCTGCAAAACAAGATCCGCATCACAATTACCTTTAGGCTTGCCATCGCTATCGTACACAACTTCTTTAAAAACAATAGTGTATCCACACTCTTGTAAATATTTATATAAATCACTGTATTTTGCAATAAGTCCGATAAAAATATAAGCATGCGAAACGCCATATTTTTCAGACAACCAAACTCTGAATCGCCTGTAATCCAATTTCCAGCCAAAACCGGCAATACCTCTGTGTAAATTTGCGCCGTCTATATATGCGTAGTTGTTTATTTTTTTCTTCATTATTTACTCCTCCCTTATTTTTCCTCCCAGCGTTCTCAATTCTTGCAAAGCTTTCTCCCCTTCTTCTTTATTCGGCGGTTTGCCGCGCCAGTGCCATTTGAAATCCTGCTCATAATTTTAGCTTAAATTTTACTTGACATCAATAATGGTTTTGCTATGCTGATTGAGTCAAACCTCTCCTCGCTTCGGCGGGGGGATTTTTTTATACGTAAAATACGATAAAATCCTTCAGTTTCCTGAGATTAACATACTTAGCCCGATCCAAAAGTTCTTTTGAAATATGCCCTTTCGTAGACATTACCAATACCCTTTTATGTCGAGCTTTTACCGCGTCTAAAAGAGGCGCAAAGTCGCTATCCCCGGACATTAAAATCAGAGTTTCAAAATTATTTATATTCCCGAGGACATCAATAGTAAGCTCCACATCAAGGTTACCTTTCCATTCATAGGCGCTCTTGGAAATTTTAATCCGTTTTACTTCTTTCGCTTTTACGACATATCCAAACTGTTCAAGCTTTTTGAGAAATGAATTCTGTTTGTCGTCCGCCCCAACTTGTCCTGTATAAAAATAAATACCACACAAGTCGCATTCCGATTCAAAATATTTTTTCAGCTTTTTATAATCTACCCTCCAGCCTAAAGTCTGTTGTGAATAAAGAATATTAGCCGCATCAATGAAAACACAAACTTTTCCTTTTACAAACTGTTTAATCATATTTTTACTCCCCGCTTATCTTTCCTCCCAATGTCCTTAATTGCCTCAAAGCCTTTTCTCCTTCCTCTTTGTTTGGCGGTTTGCCGTGCCAGTTGAAATCCTGCTCCATAAAGTCCACACCCTTGCCCGGGATAGTGTAAGCGATAATGCAAACCGGTTTTTCAAAAATCGCTCTGGCTTGAAAAACAGCGTCGTAAACAGCTCTTATGTCATTGCCATTTATTTCCAAAACATGCCAGCCGAAAGCGTGGAATTTTTCATCCAGCGGCTCAAGCGGCATTATGTCTTCCGTAAAACCGTCTATCTGAATGTTGTTTCTGTCTATTATCGCCGTAAGATTATCCAGCTTGTTTTTCCCCGCCCACATCGCCGCTTCCCAGATTTGACCGCAATCAAGCTCACCGTCGCTCATCAGACAGACAACCTGATTTTTTTTCTTATCCCCAACTTCGCCAAGGCTTCGCGGGGCAGGCATCTTTAACGCGTAGGCCATTCCGGCCGCCTGCGACAGGCCGGAACCAAGCGGACCGGAAGAAGTTTCTAATCCGGGCAAGACAAGCCTGTGCGGATGACCTTGCAATCTTGTCCCAAATTTTCGTAAAGTTTTTAATTCCTCTGCCGGGAAATATCCAGCGCGCGCCATTGCCGCGTAAAGCACGGGGCAAATGTGGCCGTTGGAAAGAACGATTCTGTCCCTCTCTTCCCAATCTGGATTTTTCGGGTCGTGCTTAATGGCATCAGTATGATATAAAACCGTAAAAACATCCGCCATCCCCAAAGGCCCGGCCGAATGTCCTGTTTTCGCCTCCAAAAGCATAGCGATAATATCCTGGCGGATAGTATTGGCCATCGCTTCCAATTTTTTTATTTGTTTATCGGATAACATTTTTATGTTTTAAAAAAATGTTACCATTTTTATGCTGGAGCAGAATTTTGGTAACATTTTTTAATTCATCAATCGCTTCTTTAATATCTTTTCCGCTCCGACGCGAAGTCGGAGCTCCGACCAAAGCGTCGGAGCTGTTAAATATAGCGCTGGCGGCCACTATCCTGTCCGCTCCCGCTTCAATCGTTCTCGGAATCGTCTCTTTGTTCATTCCTCCGTCAACTTCTATTATACATTGCGGGCAGAATTTTCTCACTTCTCTGATTCGTTCAAAAGTGTTTTCGTCCATTTTCTGCCCCGGCAAACCCGGCTTAACGGCCAAAATTTGGAAAAAATCAACCTTGCTTTTGTAGGCCAGCGCTTGAGCGACGGATTCATCCGGACTTATGGCTATTCCGGCTTCTGTTTTGTTTTTGTGGCATCTGTCAATGACAAAGCCAGCGTCTCTTGTTCCGCCGATATGGAAAATTATTCTTTTTACGGACGGGTTGAGCCAATGGTCAATTTTTTCCTCCACTTTGTCTATCATCAAATGAAGTTCAAGGTTGAGTTCTGTTTCAATCAAGGCTAATTCCACCAAATTGTGCCAGAGCGTATTTTTGGCAAATGTTCCGTCGGCGATATCCAAATGCGCCCAAGAAAAATAAGGCTCAATGAGTTTTATTTTTCTTTGAACTTCTTCAAAAGTATCGGCGTTGATGGCGGGAATCAGCATAATGGCATTATAAATACTTTTTCAAAATTTCCATATGTTTTATCAGCATCGCCGCATAGCCGAATTCATTGTCGTACCAGGAAAAAATCTTGACCAAGTCGCCGTCTATAACTTTGGTAAAACCGAGGTCAACGATGGAACCGTAGGACTCGCCGATGATATCGGTTGAGACCAATTGCTCATTGGACACTTTGATTATTCCCTGCCATTCCGGCTTTCGCGTTTCCATCGTCAAAATTTCGTTTATTTCTTCGACGCTCGTGTTTCTTTTGGAGACAAAAGTCAGGTCTATCAGCGAGCCGACCGGCACTGGCACTCTCACCGCCACGCCGTCAAAAATTCCTTTCATCTCCGGTATGGCTTTGGCGGCGGAAATAGCCGCTCCCGTGCTGGAAGGAGAAATGTCTATCGTTCCGGCCCGTCCTCTTCGCCAATCTTTGGCGTCGGGCTTGTCCACTATCCCTTGAGTCGCCGTGTAGGCGTGGATGGTATTTAAAATCGCTTTTTTGACGCCGGGATTTTTGGCGAGTATGGAGATAAGCGGAGTGATGGCGTTAGTGGTGCAGGAAGCGTTGGAGGTGATTTTTGATTTGGAAATATCTTCGGGGTAAACATTGGGCGTAAAGGTCAGCGCTATGTCATCTTTGACCGGCGCGGTTATGACGACTCTTTTCGCTCCCGCCTCCAAATGGGCTTTGGCTTTATCGTAAGAATCAAAAAGTCCGGTGGACTCCACGACAATATCTATATCTAAATCTTTCCACGGCAGTTTGGCCGGATCTTTTTCTTGCAGAAATTTTATGTCTTTGATTTTTTCCAGCAAAGGGAATTTTCCGTAAACACTGTCGTGTTCCAATAAATAAAGCAGATTGTCTTTGTCAGCTAAATCATTTATGGCGACAACCTCAAAATCAGGCCTGCTTGATGCTTGTTTATAAAAAACTCTCCCTATCCGCCCAAAACCGTTGATAGCAATCCTCATGCAATTAATTATATACCAATCAGTTTAAAAATTAAAATTTTTAGAATGTTTCTCCCGCCAATTTTTTATTTTTATATGATGGCCGGAAAGCAAAACTTTTGGAACAATATACTTTTTGCCCTTAAATTCAAAAACTTCCGGTTTGGTGTAAACGGGAAATCCGGATATCCCTCTTTCCTCTTCCAAAGACTCTTCTTTGCCTAAAACATTCGAAATATGGCGAGCCACGGCGTCCGCAACAACCGCCGCCGGCAATTCTCCGCCAGTCAAAATGTATGGACCAATGGAAATTTCTTCGGCTTTTAACGCCTTTTTAACTCGCGCATCTATGCCTTCATATCGCCCGCAAATCATTATCAAATTATCATATTTCTTCGCCCAATCTTTCGCCATTTTTTGAGTAAACTGTTTTCCCGTAGGCGAAAACACAATTACTTTTGACTTTTGACTTTTGACTTTTGACTTTAAAATTGAGCCAATCGCTAAAGCGATTGGCTCAATTTTAATAACCATCCCGGGTCCGCCACCATATGGCTTGTCATCCGTTTTCTTGTGTTTATCTTCCGCGAAATCCCTCAAATTATGCAAATTTATTTCTATTTTTTTATCTTTTTGGGCGCGCCCTAAAATAGAGGAATTTAAATATCCTCTTAATGATTCCGGAAAAATTGTGATAATATCAAATCGCATTTATTTTTTTATTTTAAAATGCTTCCTTATTTATGCTCCAGCATTTTTAACATACACATTTATTTTTACGATTTTAAAAGAAAAATCCTCCGACGGTACCGTCGGAGGATTTTTCTTTTTGAAACATCAAACTATATCTTCAAATCGTCCATTGCCTGGTCAACGGTTTTGACCGGCCTTGTGCTGCCTTCCGGCTCTTCAATCTTAAGATTGACTCGCGCGTTGTTCTTCATGCCAACGACTCTCAAAAGAGTTCTGATCGCCTTGGCCGTGTTTCCGCTTCGTCCGATTACTTTGCCCATATCCGCCGGGTCTGTTTTGAGAGTTATAAGAACTCCCATTTCGTCAACCTTTCGGTCAACGCTAACCGCGGAAGGATTATCAACGAGCGCTTTAACGACGTATTCAAGAAATTCTTTGTCAGCCATTTTATTAGTGCTCAATCTTGCTTATTTCTTATAATTCAGCAGTCTCGACCGCTCTGCATTATTTTCCAATTGTAGTATGAGGAGTTTGTTCCGTCAATGCTTTGGCCTTCGTTTCTTCGGCTGATTTTTTCTTTGGCGGCAAGACATTTTTCTTCGGCCCTTTGATTATTTTTTCTCTTACTAAAATATTATGAACAGTGTCGGAAACTTGCGCCCCTTTCGCCATCCACTCCTTTATTTTGTCTCCAGAAAGCTTGGTCTGTTCTCTTTTGGCGCTGTAAAAACCGAGAACTTCATTGACCGAACCGCTTCTGGCAGCTCTGGCCGAATCGGTCAAAACAACCCTGAAACTCGGGTCGTGCTTTTTTCCCACTCTTTGCAATCTGATCTTTAACATAATTTAATATTATGAAATAATAGCAGATTGTCTCCAAAACCGCAAGCCTAATTGAAAAAACGCCGAAAATGGCTAGACTTCTAAATTATGAGCAAATACCTAATCACCACTTTCGGCTGCCAAGCCAATACGGCTGATTCGGAGAAAACGGCCGAAATAATGGAAAATTTGGGCTATGTCTGCGTCGGCAATACGGAAGACTTGATTTCCGCTAAAAATCCGGTTTTGATTTTCAATACCTGTTCCGTCCGCCAAAAAGCGGAAGACAGGATTTTTGGCTTGAATAACAAACTTCAAGAATTGAAAATTGTAAATTGTAAATTAAAAATTATTCTGACTGGCTGCATGATGCATTACAGCGAATCGGAATTGAAAAAACGCCTTCCACTTTTTGATTATTTTATAGATATAAAAAAAATAAAAACGCTGGAAAAAATCATTCAAAAAACAAAGATTTTAAAAAATAAGGATTTGCTGATTAAAAAAACAGACAGTAAAATTTCCGCCCTTATACCAATATCTCACGGCTGCGATAATTTTTGCTCTTATTGCATTGTCCCATTGGCCAGGGGCAGAGAAATATCAAGGACGGTCCTTGATGTGATAGGCGATGTTAAAAAGGCGGTTACCAATGGCGCCAAAGAAATTTGGCTTTTAGGACAAACGGTTAATTCGTATAAAAACAAGGGCGTTAAATTTCATAATCTGCTTCGCTTGATTAATGACATTGATGGCGATTTTTGGATAAGGTTCACTTCGCCTCATCCGAAAGATTTTTCCGATGAGCTTATAAAAACCATGGCGGAGTGCGAGAAATTCGCTCATTATATAAACTTGCCGGTCCAATCGGGCAACAATGCCGTGTTAAAAAGAATGGGCCGGCCATATACCGTCGGCCACTATAAAAAACTAGTCGGGAAAATAAGGAAAGCGATGCCGGATATCGCCATTTCCACCGATATCATAGTCGGCTTCCCCGGCGAAACAAAAAAACAATTTGAAGACACGAAAAAATTGTTTAAAGAAATAAAATTTGATATGGCTTTTATTTCCGAATATTCTCCTCGCCCGAAAACCGTAGCTTATAAAATGTTCAAAGATAATGTTTCTCACAAAGAAAAAGAGGCGCGAAAAAACGAGCTTAACGAAATTCTCAAAAAAACGGCTTTGGAAAATAATAAAAAACTGGTCGGCCAAATCGTGAAAGTTTTAAACGGCCGAACGGAAGGCAACAAGCCGATAGAAATTACAAATGTTAAACATTCGATGTTGAACATTAAAAATAAATTTGTTTCGGCAAAAATAACAAAAGCAAACATATGGAGCTTAAAAGGAAAATTATTGTGATACTTGGGCCGACAGCATCGGGGAAAAGCGCGTTGGGGGTAAAACTGGCCAAGAAAATCAACGGCGAGATTATTTCCGCCGATTCTAGACAAGTTTATAAAGGCTTGGATATTGGCAGTGGGAAAATTACCAAAAAAGAAATGAGCGGTATTCCCCATTATTGTTTGGACATTATTTCGCCCAAGAAAATTTTTACTGTTATTGATTTTAAAAAATGCGCGGATAAGGCAATAGAAAAAATTTTCGCCAAAAACAAAACGCCAATCATCGTCGGCGGAACGGGATTATACATACAAGCGATTGTAGACAATATTATCCTGCCAGAAGTTAAGCCAAATTGGAAACTGCGTAAAGAATTGGAGAAAAAAACAACGGGAGAAATGTTTAAGATGCTCAAAAAACTAGACCCCGAACGGGCAAAAAATATTGACCCCAAAAATCCCCGCCGCCTTATCCGCGCCATAGAGATAGCCGAAAAACTCGGCAAGACGCCAAAACTAATGTCAATGTCAAGGCGAGACCTTGACATTAGGCAAATTGGGATAAAATTGCCGGATGAAATTCTGAAAATAAATATTGAGAAAAGAATCAAGAAAATGTTAAAAGGCGGACTGGTCGCCGAAACGAAAAAATTGAAAAAATCCGGCTTGTCCTGGAAGCGAATCTATGAGCTTGGTTTTGAATATAAATATTCCGCATTGTTTTTGCGCAGGAAAATATCAAAAGACGAGATGCTCGCAAAAATGCTTATTGAAAACTGGCAATACGCCAAAAGGCAGATGACATGGTTTAAAAGAGACAAAAGAATCAAGTGGATAAATTTTCCAAATTTTTCTTTATCTCCTCGTTTTTTTTCATCAATTCTTTGATTTTTTCTCTCTCTTCTTCCGCTTTTTGCTCGTTAAATTTAGTAGATTCAGATTTGTTTTCTTTGACGGGAATATCTTCCGGCGGAATAATTTCTTTTGATTTAATTTCTTCCATAAAATTTTATAATCTGCGGGGGTACAAGGAATCGAACCCTGAACTTCGATTTTGGAGATCGAAATTTTACCATTAAACTATACCCCCCAATACGGTTAAAGCATACAGTAAAAAGCTCGTAATTTCAACGAACTCTTAAAAAATACTGTGAGAAAAATTACTATTTCTTTACTTCTTTATGCAAAGTATGTTTTCGGCACCATTGGCAGTGCTTTTTGGCTTCAAGTTTTTTTTCAACTTTCTTCTTATTCTTCTTGGTCCAATAGTTGACATGCTTGCACTCTTTGCATTGGAGCTTTATTAAATTGTCTTGTATTTTGGTCATAGAATTATAGATTAAATCATTTTTGGATAAATTTCAAATAAATAATATGGGCAGGGGTGGATTTGAACCACCGAAGGCCATAGGCCGCCAGATTTACAGTCTGGTGTAATTGACCACTCTACCACCTGCCCTTGCCCGCTCCGCTTTTTGCTCACCCCGGCGCAATAGCTATAAAGTGGCGGCGCGGGGCAAACTGTAAACCGCCTTTGGCGCTCTGTTTGATTTCGCCTTAATAGCCACAATCAGTTCGTTATTGACGACATCAACCGCAACAATATTTCCGTCCTTCGCTTTTTTGCCGATGATAAGCTCCGCCACTTTGTTAAGAATCTTGCTTTGAATCAGCCGTTTGAGCGGCCTGGCACCGTAGTTTGGATTATAGCCTTCTTTCGCCAAAAAGGAAAGAGCTGGCTCGGTGATTTTGAGATTTATGCCTTTGCCGGCCAATCGTTTGGCGGTAAGCTCAATCTGAATTTTCACGATGTTTTTTATCTCTTCCGGTGAAAGCGGGTTGAATATGATTATCTCGTCCAGACGATTGAGGAATTCCGGCCGGAATCTGTTTTCCAAAGCGGTTCTGATTTTGTTTTTCATCTCCTCGCCGGTTTCCTTTTGGCGCGTTTCGTCGC
>Ga0209211_10001695_pt1 | contig 40723 bp, 29 predicted proteins | sample RifGroA2_FD_183992 | JGI IMG/M metagenome (GOLD analysis project Ga0209211, IMG submission 183992) | Groundwater microbial communities from Rifle, Colorado, USA - Groundwater A2 (SPAdes) (version 2) | ecosystem: Environmental > Aquatic > Deep subsurface > Groundwater | place: Rifle, Colorado...
GCTCCGTCATGACGAGCCCCGTTGCGGCGACGGTCAGCTCATGGTCCACCAGCGACTCCTCGATGGAGTCCCGATAGCCCGGCATCCGGGCCAAGCCCCGTCTCTTGAGGAGCGCGTGGCCCTTCTCCGCGAGCGTGAACAGCTTGTGGTGGTTGATGAAGAAGTGTCCTCGAATGAGCCCCGCGGCCTCCAGCTTGCACAGCCTCTTGAAGAGTCGAGAGATGTAGACTTCGCGGCCCGTCGCGTTGAAAAAGAGCCGGGTCCTCTCCTCGTCCGAGACCGTCCCGGCCGCGAGCCCATGCAGCTGTCCCATGCCGAGGACGCCCCATGTCTCCAGCGCCCCCAAGACCCTCAGGTCCCTCGGCGTCAGTGGAATTTCCTTCGATTTGCCGTCCGCGTTCTGTCCGTTCATCTGTTTCTTTGCCTTCAGTTTTCCCGTTCCTTGTGTTCAGTTCTTTCCGTCTTTTCCCTTCTGTTTTTCCGTTCCGTTCTCTTTTGTTTTTTCGTTTCTGTTGTTGTTGCTGTTTTCTTTTTTTCTTACTTTCACTCACCTCAGTTTTTGCTATCTCTGCCTGCCATCCTCCCGACCACTCAATCTCAACCCTTATGGTTGGGAGTGAGTGGTCGGGAGGCGAAATCGGCGCAGCCGATTGAGAGGCAGGCGCTTTCTCCTGCAAAAACCGTCCGATTTCGGCACACCACTTCACGACACCCCTGTCTGCTACGGCAGACACCCGAGCAGACACCCGGTTCGATTATTCTCCGGCGCTGAGGCTCTTGGCGTAGTGCTGGATCGCCTCCGAGATCAGCCGGTCGCGAGGCACGTCCTCGCCCGTCTGTCGCATCCGTTTCATGCCCGCCTTGGCGAGGTTATCGTGGTCCGCCACCGGCAGGTTCACCGTGATCGCCACCGTCTTCGGCGGCCGTCCGCCGCGCGCGACCGCTCCGGCTTCCGTGGGCTCGTCCATGCTCATATCTCCTTGCTCGCTCTCGATCTCAACGGCCAAACATGCGGGGCAGGTGGGGAAGCTTGCTCCCCCGTTTGGTTCGGACTGGCTACCCGACTGCCCGCAAATCGACCCGGCACTTACCTATCCCACGAGCCGGTCAATTCCGCACATTTCCAGACAGCTGCGCGGCCCAATCCCGCCGCTTGATGTAGCGCCAGCGCGGGTCCTCTTTGGCCGCCGCCACCAGCCGCCGACGGGTAGTTTCTTCCTCGCGGGCGATCAGGAGTTCGAGCGGGTCCTGGTCTTCGAGCCGATGGGAGATGGGCTCGAACGACGGAGCTTCCCCTTCGCCGCCTTCCATGTCCGTGCTTCCGAAGGTCGGCGTAAAGGCCTCGTCCAACGGCACGCACTTGCCTTGCCGGTAGGACCGCCGGGCCAGATAGTTGCGGCCGTTGGCGACCAAAGCGGCGAAGAAGCCCGCGAGGGTAATGCTCCCCTCAAGGAGCTCCCGGTAAGTGTCGGAGGCGACGATCTCGGCCGCCGCGGAGTCGCCGGTGATGACCCGCGAGAATCGCACGATCTCGCGGTGCTTGGCCTTGTAGAAAGCCTCGGCTTCCTGGTAGCGGCGCAGGCGATCCTGTCGCGCCTGGCGGACGACCCGGGCCAGGAACTTCGGGGCATGCTCCTCCCAGTGGTTCAGCCCGCGGAACTCGCGCGCCAGCTTCTCGACCCGCTGCTGCGAGAGCAGCTCATGGACGACCTTTTCCGGATCGAGGCTGGGTTTGAGGCGGACCCGGAGCGTCGCGGCGCGGTGGGCGAGCTCGACGTCCCGGCCGATTGAATCAACGGCGGAGGCAACGGCGACGGCATTGTGCGTGTGGGCCATGAAGGCACCATCCCTTCACCAGCCTCCGGTTCTCGGCGGGTCGGCGATTCTATTAAGGCGTCGGGCTTTGCCCGTCCGCCTATTCAGGGCGCGCTTGCGGCCTACTCGCCAAGGCCGGACGTGAGTCCGGCGGGCGAGCGGGCGACTCTCTATGCGAGAGCCGGAGGGCTTTACCTCCGCTCTGATCGGGCGAATGCCCAAGGCGTCGCGCCTGGAAAACGTTGGAGCGTCAGCTCATGGGCGAGGGCTCCGCAGCGGCTGGGACCTTAACAACGAGGCGGCGGAATCGGCGCCCGCCCGCGTTCATCCGGGCGCTGACGGGTCGTCCCCGGCTGAAACGGATCTCGGCGAGACGACCCGAGCCGAGCTTGGCGCACAGCGCGCGCAGGGACTTCCAATGAGCGTCAAACGCGGGCTCGACCGCCGACGCTGCGGCGTCCGCGTCGCCGAAGACGAAGCTGCTCTGGATGCCTTCGCAGGCGACGATGCAGCCCTCCACGACATGGACCCCGCTCATCGTGCAGTACGGGTATTCCGAAGCGATGAGCCTCAATACCCCCGACCACCGATCGTCTCCAGCCGCAATCCCGGCGGCGACCATTTCCCACTGTGTACTGCGTCCTTCCAGTCTAAATGCGCGTTCCATCGCTACCTCTCTGACCGTCGTTATTTCGGGTCAATAACGATGCCAGCGGGTCAACGGCGAACACGGGCGAGGGGCAATATTGAGCCCTGCCGACCGAATCAACGACGCTCCCGAGGAGGGATATCTGAATTAGGCCGACCCAATCCGCGGTCTTTCACGGTCAAGCCCAAATCCCATATCCATAGCAATTAGCTGGTTTTCGCACTATAATTCAAAATCATGCTATTGCGGTCTCCCGCATTAGGCCGACCGAGCGAATCCAGAGTTAGAAGCTTCAGGCTTTAGAGATGCAAAAGAAACTCCTCTACACTGCTGCGTTGAACGCTCAAGGTGCGCTCATAAGAGTAGCCGACGCCATAAAGGGAAGTGTTTTCACCTGTCCTGTCTGTAGCGAACGGCTCATTCTGAAGAAGAGCGAAAGGACAGGGAAAGGTACGCGGCGGCCGCACTTCTCTCATTTGCAATTGACGTCAAACTGCACACCCGAGGGCGTTCTTCACTACTCTTTCAAGAAGCTGCTGGTCGCCCACCTAGAAAAGCATCTGACGGAGAATCGCCCCCTTGAATTCGCTTGGGCATGCAGCGGCTGCAAATCAAAGATGTCTGGCAACCTTCTCCAGCATGCAGCAAAGGTCAAGGAAGAATTCGACTTATCGTCCTGTAGACCGGACATTGCACTTCTCGATCGAAATGAGAATGTGATTGCTGCCATCGAGGTAGTCGTTACTCACGCACCAGAGGAAACGGCAATTCACTTTTATAAGGAACGAGGTATCGTACTTTTGCAGATAAACCTGTCTTCCGATAACGATCTGAATGAAGTCGAAGCCAGGGTTAGTAGACCGGATTCGGTTGACTATTGCATGAACAGGGTCTGCTCTAGCTATAGTGCTTCAACAATCAAAAGAGCCGTTCAGGCGGCCCGCACATCTTGTGGAAGATGCCACTCGCCTCTCGAAAGTTACAGGGTATTGGTGAGAAGTCTATTCGGGGAACATTCTTCCCTCAGCTTCAGCAACGACGAGATTGATGCGGTGAAAGCAAGATCAAACAGGATAGCCGTCATTAAGGATTCGGGCACCCATGAACCGCGCCCTGTTTTCACATGCGAGAATTGCAAAAGATTGGCCTACATGTATGGGAGACGTTCTCCTCGGCTTTGATGGGACTGTACCTTCTAGATGATCGGACGTTCTAGTGCCATCTAACATCGGCTTGAACGGACGGGCGCCTCAATCAGGCTGAATACGGGGGAGTCGCCGCACTTCAGCCAAGCGTTAGCCGCATCCATCACAGTTCGGGAGAATAGCAATGGCACTTCTTGTAGGGATAGCAGTCGGCGGCTGCGTAGCACTTGGCCTGCTCATTTTTTTCTCTATAACCCTAAATCGGCAGATGCTGGTAAAGCATCCGGACCGGAAGCCCTATGCCTGGGGGTATTTTCTCGCACTGTTCACGATGACTGCCGGAGTCATTTCAATTATCTTGGGGCTCATAGACTACAGCCACGATGGCTGGGCTGTCTATACAGGCGTTGCTACCATCTGGCTTGGCGCTCTGCTGTACAGGCGAAATCGCTGGGCGTGGTTTCTCTTTGTGCTCCTTCAGTTCAATCCTGGAGGATGGATTATTAACGGGACGTACTTGTGGCGGCGCTGGAGTGAGATGGACGGAATGGATAAGGTGCCTGGCGGAAGCACCTCGACATCGCGTTCTGGGGGATTTATCTCTCCGACTCGGCTAACTGCCTGGTGGCGCAATCAAAGCGCACAAGTTCGCGGATGGATTTTTTTATCTGGGGTCTGGATAGCTCTAGTCTGGATAGTAGTGATGATTTTTGAGCCATTTGGATCGGAGCTGTATTCGGAGGAATACATCAAACTGATTTTCATCATGTCCGTTCCGCTTCTCGGTGGTGGAATCAAATTTACTTACGACCGAGTAGTTAAATGAACGGCCAACATTGGGAACTACCAATATATTCGCACGTATTTCCGTGGGTCTCGAACAACTCGAGGCAAAATATCTCGAGCACTATCTCCAGATTAAGCCAAACGACTCTAAGGCGATGGAGAGATATTCCATCGTAAAGACGGCACTCAAGGGATCTGCAGCAAGCGCCGGGTTTGCGGACTAATCGCCCCGACCAGCTGCTCCAATATATGGGAAGCCACTATCTTCCACAACAATATCTAAGGGGATTTGAGGTGCCGAGCGATCCCGGCACGATATGGGTGTATGACAAGAAGCTTAGCCGGTTCAAGCATCTCCCAATTAAAGTTGTTGCACAGGAACCGGGCTTCTATGATCCATCTACAGAGAAAGCTCTCAGCGAAAACATTGAAGGTCCCGCCAACACCGTATTGGCCGCGCTCAGAAAGGAGAAGTCCCTCGACCGAAACCACCGATTGAAATTGGCTCTATATATTTCCGCGATGATAATGCGCGTTCCCCGGCGCAGGAGGAAGGCCCGCGAAATGGTGCCATCAGCTATACAAAGCACCGTTGATAGAACGCGGAATGCAGTGGAATCCTTGGCCCGGAGAAAAGGCACCGACAGACTACAAGTGCAGCGCATGTTGAATGAAATTGAACGTGTAAGGAAAATGTTCCAATTGGAACCACCCCCTAATCTAGTCCATCAAATTCGATCGCCATGGCCGAGTGAAAAAATGGTGCGCACGGTATACGACATGGTTTGGCGAATCGTCAGGGCTCCTGCTAATGCACAATTTCTCACCGGAGACAACCCCGCATTTTTCTTTGAAGGCTTCGGCTTGGGTACACCTCGAGCGGAGCTGACATTCCCCATCGCTTCTGATCTTGCCCTGTTCGGATGTTGGCAAGGGCATAAGGCGGATCTAATTCACATTCAGGCACGACCCGTACTCGTCCGAGAGCTTAATCGTAGAGTTGCGTCAGGCTCGGAGCGCTTCGTTTTCTTCCACTCCGAACAAGCGTGGGTCGCGACCGTGGCCGACAAGCAGGATCCACATCTCAGCGAAATTCGATGGCAATAGCGCCGTCTTACCAAGCACTTGTGCCGACGCGCGCTTTCTTCGGCAGGTCTGAAATCGATTAGCTGATCAGGTCCAGGGAGGTTCTTTGCCGACGATGCGCTTGATATAAGCCGTCTGCGGAAAGGACTCCGGGGCGTGGCCGGTCGCTAGGTAAAGCTCAGAGAAGCCGAGGACGTGTAGCTCTTCGGCGACGCCCATTCCGTGAACTCCGTCGCCGAGCTCGGAGTCAAGATAGATGGGGGTGTTCTTCGGCAGCTGTTCGGCGTTGGCGAGGAGTTCCTCGCGGCTCTTGAGCGATAAGAAGCGCAGGCCCCTGGATTCCGCGGCGATCTCCCAGGCCATGTGCACCAAGAGGTCGTCGTCCAGAAGGACGGCATCCGGCGTCGCGGGCACAGCGATGGGAACGAAGCCCGCCAATCCCTTGGGGATCATTCGGGCCTTCAGCCGCAGGCATTCATCGAGGATGGCCTTCTCTTCAAACCGGCTCGTGACCAGGATCGTCTGGCTCCCCAGGCCGAACTCGGCGATCAGCGCGAGCCCGGTCTGCGCGTGTCCCAGCAGTTCGTAGTCGGTCAAGTAGAGGGCTTTCCGGGAGGCGTCCGGGTTCCCGTTGCGCCATGCGCGCAGCTCGTTCGGGCGCGAAAAATGAAGGACTACGACGCCCTTCTCTTCCAAGCGCAGCGCGTTAAAGCGGCTGCGCCATACCTGATGGATGCTCGCGTCGTCGTCTAGCACGGCCACGACGCCGCCGGGGAGGATATCCAGCTTGGCCACGAACCACGCCGGAGGCTTGGCGCGAGGCAGCCGCAAGGCCACCGTCGTCCCCCCTCCGGCCTCGGACGTGATCTCGAGCGACCCGCCCCATGCCACGGCGTTCGCCTTCGCTCGGTGGATGCCGAGCCCGTGCCCGCCGGGCTTCCCGTGCGTCACACCCCTTTCCCCCAGGCGCGCCAGCACCTCGGGAGGGACGCCTTTGCCGTCGTCTTGGATGAGGATCACCACTTCGCCGTCGCCGCCGCTCAAATCGATGGTGACGCGGCCCTTCTCGCCGACCGCCTCCACGGCGTTGTTGATGAGGTTCGAGAGGTCGCGCTTGAACTCGGCCGGGTTGATCCGCGCGAAGAGGCCGTAGGAGTCCGCTCCTTGGTTCGCCTCGATCTCGACGCCGATCATGGAGCGGAACTGGAGCCGCTTCTCGGTGAGCAAGGCGTCGATGTGGCTGGACAGCAGCTCGACAGCGGCCGAGTCGGCGGCCCCCGCGGCGATGGCTGCCTTGGCGCCCCGGTCTTTCTCGACGAGGCTGTTCGCGATGTCTCGGATGCGGCCGATGGCGCTGCGCACCATGATCCTCCTCCCCTCCGCGAGCTGCGTGAGGTCCTTCTCCACGACAGCGAGCGCCGCCAAGGGCGACTTGATGTCGTGAGCGACCTGAGCGGCGAATGCCGAAATGGCGAGTTGGCGATCGAGGTCCTCCCTGAGAGTCTTGATGCGGGCGGCCAGACCCAGCGAGAGGAACAGCATCTCCGCCGCCGAGCCCAGGTAGGGCCCGTTCGCCGTGACGAAGTTCTGCGGCAGCCACCCCAAGTCCCTTGCCGCGTGCGTGCCCGAGCCGATGAAGAAGCAGCTGAAGGCGACGAGATAGTAGACCGCGGGACGGGAGCCGAGCTGAGCGCAACGTGCCGAGACCGGGATGACGATTAGCGGCACGATCGAGATGAAGAGGCTCGTGAAGCGGTTGACGAAGAGGCCGTAGCTGAAGAGGCCGCCGATGATCAAAAAGAGCGCGCCCGCGATCACGACGTTGAGCCCCACGTCGAACCGGGGCGTCAGGCGCTTGGTCTCGAGAAAGGACTTGGTGAAGAGCGCCAGGAACAGGTAGCTGATCCCGACGAGCACGGGCACGCTCACCTTGTTCCACGCCGGCCAATCGGGCCACAGGTATTGGTAGCTCATCCCGTTGAGCGACGTGAGCAGCAGGCAGAACGTCGCGGCGTAGACGACGTAGTAAAGGTAGTTGCGGTCTCGGAACGCGAACAGGAGGAAGAGGTTGTAAAGCGCCATCGCCAGGATGATGCCGACGTAGATCCCGACGGCTGTGCTCGTCCTGATGCTCTTTGTCATCAGCGCCTCTTGAGTGGCGATGGACAAGGGAGCAAAGACCGTGCCGTTGCTCTCCACCATCAGATAGAGCTCCGTGCTGGCCCCCCCGGGAACGGCGAACTCGAACAAGAAGTTGTGGTGGCCGATCGGGCGGCTGCTGAACGGCAGAAGGCGCCCCGTCTTGTAGCCGGCGACCTCTCGGCCTTCCAGATATTGGTAGAACTCGACCTTCTGGATCATCGGATAACCGAGTTCGAGCAGCCAATTGCCGGAGCGGGCGCCGCGGTTGGAGACAACGACCTTGAGCCAGCGGCGGGCGGGCGAATATCCGAAATTGAAGCGGCGGGTCGTGGACCAGGCATTGGCTTTTCCCTCAAGACGCCGGACCTGCTCGACGGAGAGCAGCCTCTCCTGGTCGACGAGCATGCGGGCCTCGGTCACGGGATAGTAGGACCGGCCATCGGTCAACTCGAGCTGTGCCGGAGCCGGCGACGGGGTTGAGTGGGCGGTCGCGAGCGCGGGAGAGAGCGCGGCAAGCTGGACGACGAGGGCCAGTACGCCGCGGAGGCTCATTTGCGCGCGATGAGGCCGACGCTCTCGCGGCCGTCGAGCTGGATGTCGGGCGGGAACTCGGGACGCGCGAAAGTCCCCAGCTTCTCGATCGTAAAGCCCGCCCCGCTGAAGACGCGCTTCAGCGTCGCCTCGTCGAGCAGGTGCATCCGGCTCGGCAGGTTCCCGGCCCTTCCGGGATCGTGGGCGGCCACGTTTTCGACGATGCCGGGCCACAGGTCTCCCGCCTTGACTCGGGCCTCGTAGGTCGGGAAGAAGGCCTTGGCCGTTCCGATGAAGGGCGTCTCGCCCACGACGAAGACCTTCCCTCCGGGCGCGAGCCAGCTCATGACCTTTGCGGCCGCCCGCTCGATCGTGGGCCCGTCGAAGAAGTGCATGACGCGGCAGACGAGGACCGCGCCCAGGGTCCCGGGAGCGAACGTGATGCCGTCCGGGAAGCTCCCCGGCATGAGCGTCAACCGCTCCCTGAGCCGCTCCAGCGCGCGGGCGCGCAGTATCTCCAGATGCCTCTCGTCGATGTCGTTGGCGATGACCTTCGCGCCGTTGCTCAGCGCGTTGAGGCTCGCCACGCCGTAGGCCGCGCCGACGTCCAGGCACGGCCCGGGCGCGCCCGGAGCGAAGTCGACGAAGGCCTGGGAGTAGGGGTCCAGGCCGGATGTCATGTAGCCCATATTGTTGAGCGTGCGGACGAAGCCGTTGGGCTCAGGCTTCGGCATTATATTCGGATTGTCGGATGGATTCATAATTTCAGGGCGCGGCGACCGTGATTATATTTCTTTGCATTGAACCGGGACGGTGAACGGCGACGCCTTGTCTTCGGTCCATGCTGCCCAGGCCGAGCTCCTTGCGGTACTGGGCCACGGAGCGGCGAGAGAGCCGAGCGCCCAGGCGGCGGGCGATCTCCCCCCGCAGCCGCTCGTCCGAGAACGTCGGATGGGACACGGCAACCTCGTCGAATCGGTCCAGGAGGAGACGCTTGGCGCTCGGCATCAGGACCTTCAGCGGCGCCTCGAAGCCCCATGGGAGGCGGATAGCCTTGTTCGAGACCAGGCGATTGAGGACGCTGGGCGAGACATCCAGCTGTTTGGCGACGGACAGCTGCGTCAGCGGCCGGCGCGTGGAAGGGTCGCCGGAGGTCAAGAATTCCTTCTGGAGAGCCAACAGCGCCTCCAGCACGCGATAAAGCGTGGATTTGCGCCGGTCCAGCAGTTCGAGCTGGCATACGAGCCTGTCCAGGCGCCTGGCCTCCGCGAGCGAAACGGACTGCCGAAGGCCGGCGAGCCTGGATCCGTCGAGACGATAGCGGCCTTTCCAGATCTCGCGGTTGAAGAAGGCGATGACCGGTCTCCCGCCGTCCAGTTCCACGCCGGCGACGGAACTGAAGACCTTGGCGGGGACGCCGGCCGCGGACGGCGTTTCGAGTTCCCCCTGGATGTAGACGCGATCTACGAGCTCACGCAGCTGCCGGACCTCCTCGAGGGAGACGGCGCAAGCCTCGGCGCGGCGTTCATCGGGAAGGCTCGCGTCCCCGAGAAAGAACTCTTCGAACCGGTCCTGGCCGATGCGCCGGATGAGGTCGACCAAGCTCGCCCGACCGTCGAGCAGCCCCGACAGACCCTCGCCGGACATGGACAGCTCGCGGCCGTCCGGCTTGCGCGCGGCGAAACGAGCGCCGTAGGGCTCGATCCTGACCGCCCGCGCCTCGAGCAGCCGGGGAAAGAGCGGGTTCGCCTCCAGTTGGCGGACGCGAGCCTCGAACTCGCGCTCGGGCATCTCGAGCAGCCGCGCGAGCTTCATTGCGCCGCCTAAGGAAGGCCGCGCCGCCGCCCGCGCGCCGAGGGCGGCGCTCACGCGGCCCTCACGCGCTCAAGGGCGGCGATGGCGGCGGCCAGCTTGCCCGTCTGGGCCGTCATCATCGCCAGCAGCGTCCGGGCCTTCTCCGGCGGCGCCGCTCTGAGGAGGGAGGCCGCCCCTGTGAGGCTGCCTGCCTTGGAGCTGATGTCGTGGATGAGCTTATCGAGCGTCTTGTCCGGGAGCGAGCTCCCCGCGGCCTTTTCCGGCCGGGCGGCGCCGCCGACGAGCGCGGCGAGCACCTGTTCGCTCACGCGCCCGTCTTCCCCCGCCACGAGCAGGTCCACGAGGCGCTTGAGCTCGCGAACGTTGCCGGGCCAGTCGTACGCCAGCAGCCGCACCTTGGCCTCAGGGGTGAAGCTAAGGCGCTTGCCACCTTGCGTGAAGCGGGCGATCATCGGGAAGATGTCGTCCTTGCGCCGCGCGAGAGGCTTGATCTGCACGGCGAAGCCGTGAACGCGCTGGAGGAAGTCGAAGCGCAATCGACCCGCCGCCACGAGGTCCTGGACGTTCTCGAGCGTCGCGCTGATGACCCGGAAATTGGAGGACTCCGGTCGTTCGGCGCCGAGAGGATAGAAGCAATGCTCCTCGATCGCCTTGAGGAGCTTGGTCTGCATCGCGAGGCTCATCGAGCCGATCTCATCGAGGAACAGCGTGCCGCCGTCGGCAAGTAGGAGCTTCCCCTTCCTGGATTCCGCGGCCCCGGTGAAGGCGCCGCGCTTGAAGCCGAACAGCTCCGCCTCGAGAAGGTCCTCGGTGTAGGCGGCGCAGTTGATCGCGACGAACTCTCCGGCCCTGCCCGAGTGGTCGTGGATGATGCGCGCCAGGCTCGTCTTGCCGACGCCGGACGGCCCCAATATGAGGATGGGAAGATCCGAAGTCGCGTATTTGAGGGCGGAACCGACGGCGGCGCGCGTCTCCTCGTCCTCGGTGATGAACTCCTCGGAAAAGAGCGCGCCGCCCGCGGCCTTCTCGCGGAGCGACAGGAAGCGGGACAGCACCAGGTCGACGTTGGCCGCCTCGTTGCCTTTAGCGCAGAAATCCCGGCAGCCCAGCTCGTAGGCGCGATCCACGAACCGGTCGGAGTCGTGGCCCGACATGACCGCAGCGTAGGCGCCCATTGAGATGGCGACTGGGATCAGTTCCAGACCCGAGCACTCCTTCCCGTCGCCCAGGTCCAAGTCGATAAAGCAGATATCCGGCCTCGTCTCGAGCCGAGCGCGCGCCTCATCGACGTTGGCCGCAAACTCGACGGCGTGATCGACGAGCCTATCCCTCATGACTGTTTGAGCCAGCGGATCGTCCTCGACGACTAGAATCTTGAGCTTAGACATCTGCGCCACATGACCCCCTTGAGCCTCCGCCCCCGTTCTTTACCGCACGGCCTTTCGGCCGGGCAATAAAAAACGGGAAACGATTTTTAGTCGTTCCCCGTGGCGGGACCCCGGTAAGGCGGGATCGTGGATACCCCGGGGCCAATCCCCCAGGCTACACAGGCTAATGGGACATTCTAAGTGTAGGGTGCCGGGCTTGAAGTCTCCAGGGCCGTTGGTCCCGCCCGGCGTAGGCCTTGGACACAGGACGAAAGGCCTAGGGAACGAATTCGTGGACCGTAGCCCCACGTGAGACCTGTTTAGCCTACGGTACGGGTGACAGCACGATTTTCAGACGCTGTCCGAACGCATCAGGCAGAAGCACTCCGCCGGCGTCCCCACTGCCGTCATCTTCCCATTCTGGCCGGTGTCCTAGGATGAACTTAAACCAACGCTCCCGATCCCCGACCCGAAGATGCATTCGCTCATCAATGGTGCCCGGCAGATACCGACGGTAAATCTTCAAGCACGCGTTCGGGTCGCGTACAAGCTCACGCTCCACTTTACTGCCAAGACGGTCGACTCGTCCTACCCGCTGTTCTAGACGGGCAGGATTCCACGCCAAGTCGTAGTGCACGACTCGCGCGCATTCGCGGTGAAGATCTATCCCCTCCTGCATCACTTCAGAAGCAACCAAGACATAGGGCCGAAAAGGGGTATTGAAGCCGTAGCGATATCTACGACGATTGGCAATACTCTCGTCGCCGCTGGCGCGAGCCACCATATTCTCAGTACGCAGGCCGCGGGCGAAGCTCCGGATCTCCTCCGCGGGAAGGGTGATAATCTCTTCCAAAAACCGCCGGACCATCCGTTGGACGCGCGGGCCTTGGGCGGCGGCGAGAAGCGCACGCTCGGCCCGGACACCTCCGCGGCCTCCAAGAGACAACGTGGCCGAGCCGAGAATTTCCGGCACAAATAAGGCCCTGCCGACCGCATCGAGCAATTCTTCGCGGAGAACCAGATCTTGGATTCCTTCAAGTTGCGCGCGATAAGGTTCCCAGACACTTCTGTGTTTAAGGACTCGATCCAGCCACGCTACCAGCTGTTCCTTGGTGCAATAGTGGCTTCGAAGAATCGCGCGTTCATGGTCAGGGGTGAGAATTCGGACGATACGTCGCTTTAGGTCAACTGGATGGACAACCTCCTTTTTCCAAAACTGGTGGAGTGACGCAATGGTTGCCGAAGAGCCAGTTTGTACCTGACGCCCGAATACAATGCACTCGCACAGCGACGCAAGGCTATCCCAGTCAGGTCCATGCGCTTTCCCCTTCAAGCCAACTCGGTAGCCGTTGCCGAATCGCGCGAGTTCTCGGATGACTTCTGGATAAATGTCGTTCGCTGATGGACGAGCGCGAAGGTATGCGCAATAGTTCTCCTTGAATAACAGACGCAGCGTGTCGCGTTCGGTCGTAACTCTTTTGCGCAGGTTACGGAGGAGATGATCGACTTCAGCGCGCGATAGAGGCAGAAGCCCTGCATAAACCTGCTTTTCAAGCGCCAAGTTCAGCGTGGCCTGCAGCGCCTTGACCGACTCTAGGCGGGCAGTGAAGATCAGCACCTTTTCACCCTTGCGGAACTCATCGCTGACGCTCTGAGAGAGTGCCAAGAGTTTGGGATGTTGACTGCCATTTCGGCTGAGGAGCTTTCGCATGAGGCCGCGATAGAACGCTACCGAACCGGCGCCTCCTGCACGCCCACGCATCACGGCGCTTTCCCGAAAGGCCTCCCAAGAGCTCGTCAACGAGAGGCTTTGTACCGCCGAGAATGTCGGTTTCTGGCGTTGATACTCATACAGGAGTCTGTGCAAGACTGCGAAGGGGACCCGCTCCTTGCTACTGATTGGAATTGGAGTCTGGATTGTCTCCCGGTAGGCGCGCTCCTTAACATTCCGAACAACCCATTTACCTAGGATCGCCTGGAGATCCCGATGGCCCTGGCAAAGGGTCTCAAATGCGTGCTTGAAGGCAGGGTTGACATTGATTCCCCGAAGCTCCTTTTTGCTCACGACCGACTTATCCGTGGGGGTTAACGTTTGCCACGCATCTTCAAAGGTGCGGACGAGATCCTGATAGCGTTGGGCGCATGCAGTCACTGTCTCGGCTTCACGATCCATCGATCTGGCCGAATGTTCAGTCGAATGTCGGAAGAGCCGCAACATGCTTTGAAGTTCATCAGGGCCCAACTGAAACGGCGTGGCCGTGAGGAAAAGCATGTCACGGAAACATCGGTGGAAGACCGACTCCAAAGCTGCGTACTGCTTGCTGTCCGGGTTCTTTAGGTGGTGAGCTTCATCGACCACGACCAAACTAAATCGACGCAGCCGAGTGCGTATCAGCAACCAGCGGATATGGTCAGCTAGCGGTTTGAGCTTATAAGCCGCCACAGAATCGGGATCAAAAGGCCAGAGGTCCAATTCCTTCAGAGTTTTGCGGATGGTCTTCTTGAGACTCGGAACCCGCTCATCCAGCCAGGAGAGACGCTTTCGCGCCCATGGTGCGCCCCCCCTACCTCCCAGACGTCGCCATAATATTATGCGCGCAGGGCGGTTAAGCCTCGCCGCTCGTGACACGAGGTGATAGACAAGCTCGAGAGTCCGCTTCCGTTCACCTGCCCGGCGTGAAGCAAGAAAGATGGAGGCTGGGAGGATCCAGACCCGGCTTTTAACCCGCGTCTGCAATAGCTTTTCTAGGGGCCAGTCATAGAGATCTTGGGTCAGAGACATCCGTCTTCCAACCCCAGGGCTAACGTTCTCCCGCCTAAACCGTTCCAAGTCGCGCGTCCACTTTTCAGCCAAGTCCGCTGAAGGAGTCAGCACGAGTACCCGACTCCCAGGATAGCGCACCAGATAATCGGCGATTGCTCCTAGCGCCACATACGTCTTGCCCATCCCTACTTCATCGCTTAGAACCACTCCCGGTTGGACCCGCAGGCGATCCAGGACTCCCCGCATGGTGGCCGCTTGACGACGGGCGTCGGCAGTGGATACCCGGCGCTGCACTCCTTGGAAGTCGACGCGGACGCGGGCCATCAGCGCATCCAGGCCTTGCGGCCGCGGCTCAGGTAATGGGAGCGGATATTGGACATGCCTCGACTATTGCGGCTGATAAACTGATGCAACCGAGCAGCCTGCCGGCGGGCCTGGGTGAGCGCCTCCGGCTTGCCGCACCACCGAACAGATGCCACCATGGCACCTAGCTCGAGAAGAGCGAAGCGTCTGAACCCATCATCAAGACTGCGGTCGGTGCGGATGCCCTCCGCCAGTCTTGTCACCCCGAGGTCACCAAGGAATACCGCCGTCGCTTCCCCAGTTGAGCCCAAGCGGGCTGATAGGCGCTTGCGCATCCCCTCTAAGCCTCGAGTAAGTCGCGAGAGTTGCTCCATGTAAGGCACGTCGTCCACGGAAGCATTGCCCATGCGCGAATTTCTCTTTGCGATCACCCGATCACGGAAACGGGCAAGATTCGCCGCCCCACTAGCGAGATAATCGAGGATATCGGTGTAATGAAGATCGGCCATGCCCGGCACTAGAGGCAAGAGTTCTTTGTTCATTACAGCTATTGGAAACTTCGCCTTATTGCTTCCCTCTTGAACGACAAGCCATGCGGTCTTCCCGAGTTTAAATCTGATTCGACGTTCATGCGGGAATTGATCCCGGCCACCGTTCGGCCTAGCGATCACCTTGTCCTCATACGCGACTGACCACTTCGCTATCGGCTTGCGGCTTTCGTACACAATGGTCATTGAACCGGTGAGCGCGTCGTATTCCGCCCCCTGGAGAAACGGTGTCCACAATCTGCCGGTCTGCTCGTCGTCGTTGGGAACAGACGACACTTTTGTCCAATCTACGACTCCCTCTGTCGGCGGCAGATGTTTCCGAATGTCGCCCCACGAACCAGTCAAGGCGACAGCGACTTCGGAGTTTGCCCCAAGCAACCCTGGGCCCGTGAAGTTTGGAGAACCCAGCATAGCCCAGCCCCTACTGCCTGCCCGTGCGACAAAGAGCTTGGCATGAAGCACGCGCGATCCGGCACGTTCCCCACTTTCCGTGCTTCCTGTGGTCAGGCTTTGATGAATCACGGGACAGGTCGGCTTGGCGAAAGCCAACGCTTCGGCCGACATGCCGGACCTATAAACGGGCCCTGTATCGCCGGCATCCTTTCGTACGTACACATGGACAGCTCGAGCTTTCAGGTGGGTCAACGGTTTCGAGCGAGCCCCCCCATCGAAGAAGGGTGAGACGACGTGTAATTCGTCGAGATCGTCCCGGCCATCCATCAGACGCTTCCATTGATGCAAAATGGGTTGGGCCGACTCGCTATGCAACAGATTTGTATCTCCTCCAGTAGAGGGCATACGTCGCCGCAGCTCCGTTAAGGCGGCGCTAAGCACGCGCGAGGTAGGCCACTCTTTTCGGCCGATCCTGTTCAGGTACTCCAGGCTGGAACGTGCCGTCGCGCCGAACTTGTCGCCTCTCTCCGTTGAGGCCACCCAAGCAAGTTCGAGGTTTCTGTGGAAGCCGGCCTCGGTTAAATTAGCGGACGAGACGATCAAACGAGTGGCTCGATCAAACGCTAACAGGTGCAGCTTGGGGTGGAACGCCGGAAACCTATGGGAAAAGAGCAGGTCGTAGGAGTCGACGCCCTTCTCGCTCTCGAAGTTAAACCTGTGCTTGTCAGCGAGTACAGCCACCTTTGCCTGACGCAGTCGGCTACGTAACGTCAGAAGAAACGGGGAGTCATCGCTCTTTTTCCCCGCAGTTCGGTCTGGAGCATCGGCGTCCAGACCAACCAGCATCGGGAGCACGGTCTGCTCTAGATATGAAAGATCGAGGTCAAAGGTCGTCAGGACCGCAGCACGAAGCGATTGGCCATCCGGCGGCGTGAAAGCCTCAAGCATCGGCATAACTCGCGTCATAGGCGCCGTCCCGATTCACGGGCCATGCTGATGAGATTGGGTGTGCGATAAGAATAAGTCCCCAAAGCGCCATCCCGTGACGAAGGATAGGCGACGCTGGGATCTAATTCCCATTTATCCTTACTGTGCGGGTGGAACCAGCGAGGCGTCTGGCGGCGCACCATCTCAGTCTGATGTGTTTCAAGAAGCGCTCGCAGGAGAGAGACGCCATCCTCCATGTCCAGCTCCTTTCCCATGGCGAAGTCAGAAAAGACCGGCAGGAAGTTCGCCATGCCAAGAAACGGAAGAAGACGTGCGCGCGTCTTGCGAGCCAGTTTAAGGGCCTTCTTGAGCGCATTTGAACGTGCGAGCGCGGTCGGAGAACTCGTCCCTCCGCGGCTCACGAGATCGTCCCGGAAAAGATTGAACGCCTGCATCAACGCTGCGCGATACTCCTCGAGAGCGATGATCGCGGCGGCGCGTCGCTCAAGTTCCTGGCCGCCATCTCCGCGTCCGGCACCGCGGGCGGTTCTCTTGAGGATTTCGATCTCGTCTCGATCGGCAAGGTTCCTGCGGCGCAGGAAATCAAGGACCATGGTTCGTCGGGCTGGAAGCCCCGACGTCGGCAGGAGACGTGTTCGAAGGAGCAACAACTCTTCCGTCAAGGCGTCCTGATCCCGGTGGGTTCCACTCCGCAACTGAAGCCCGAGCCGTGTCCCAATCGCGGCGAGCCGGCCGCGGCTGCGATTAAATAGGACGCGGCCAGACCGAATGGAATTCGCGCAGGCCCCCTTGTTGCGGCCACCGGCGTCCTGGCTCCAGAATAAGTTCGCTAGACGGTTCCCAGCTACAGTCAGCTCCGTCACTCCTTCTCTGAGGAGACCAAAGGATTCGAGAGACGTCCGGTATGAACCAAGCGCTCCCAGATCGGGTTGGCGTTGAATGAACGGGTAGTCTAGCGACGCACTTGAGAAATGCCAATTGCGAAAGAGCGGTTCCACCTTGGTCCGTCCGATGAGACCTCGCGAATTCTGATCCTCGACCGCGACGTTCCAGGCGACCCAAAGTCTTTCCCAGCGCATAAAGAGCCGCAATCGCTCAATGTCGCGATCGATAGCTTGGCGAACCAGGCCGCCGAGCTCCTCTTCAATGAGCTGCAGACCGCCGCAGATCATTGAGTAGTAGCGTATCCGCCTCGTCCGTGTGGTGATGCCCGGCAGCCATTCCTCCGCGAGCCGCATGGCGTACGCATAGAATCCGAGCGGGTCCTCGTTGGTAGCGCCTTTTTCGAGAGGGGCATAGGCAGTCCAACGAACGAGCCCGCTCATGCGTAGCCCTTCAACATGAACCCCGAATCTTCTGGAGCTTGGCGAGAATCTTTACCATAGCGAACGTATCTTGACCGCAGTAAATCTTGAGATTCCTCACAGTCTTCTTCCGCTCTGCCGCCGGGAGATTACCGCTCATCAGCGCAAGAAACGCCAACTGCGCTTGCTCTCCATTGCCGACAGGGAGGTTTTTATAGGTCATGCTGGGCACCAAGACTGGGAGAACGGCCTTGATCGACCAGCTGCCCTTAAAGGCGGGATCGACATAGAACGACTTCCGAAACGGATCGCCCAGGTCCCATAACCGATTGGCCGCAGACAACAACGCTTTGGCCCGCTTAGGGTAAGCTCCCGCCAAACTTCGTAGGCACTGCCCCTCAAATCCAGCGTTGTACGCTATCACCGTCCCCCGACCTGAGATCGAGGAAGCTAAGCACTCGACCAAACCCGGGCGTGGATCCGACCGCCCGTCTCCCAGATACTCAACGTGCTTGATAGGTGCCCCCTCGGTTTCCTGGACGTGGATCGAGGCTTGAAATGGCATCTGCTGGAACGGCCGCAGGCCGTCGTAAGGAGGAATGGCAGGATTTAGAGTTTCAAAATCAAGGTAGTGGAGCGGATACACAAGGGTATCCAGTAATTCGCCGATTGCGACTTTCTCGATATGAGCCTTCTTCGTCTTCTCGCAGAGGACTTGGATTTCCTGCGCTCTTGAAAGTGGAAAGTCCTCCGGTACCTCTGCGATCTTGAGAACCCCTCGGCCTTTGAGTTGAATAATCTTCCCTTCACGAATGCGAACCAAGTCGTAAATGGAGTAGTCTGGAAGACGGCGCCAGCAATGCTCCTGAAAGCTGCATTCATACGGCGAACTACAGTGAGGCCCGATATCGATCTTCGGAGAAGCGGACGACGATAAGACTCTATGCAACCGGCGAACCTCCGCAGGGACCGCTTTTATGAACGGCTTCAATTTCACGGTGAGGTTGACCAGCGTAAAAAACGACTTCGGATTAATAGGGCCACGACGGACGTATTGATTGTTGACATGCATGAGGATGGCCCGGCGCAGCCGGAATCCGGCCCCCTCCAGAATGTAGGCCTGTATCGCTAAATCCTGAAGATATACATCGTTGACGTCCGTCGCTCCTTTGACCTCTACAAGATCCCAGGTGCCGTCCGCATTCCGATTGAGGATATCGGAACGAACCAATGTCTTATCGAATAGCGCGGCAGCCTCATAAATCGTTCGCGCGCCTGAATTGACTGCAGCAGCTGTCGAATCGAGCGCGTGTTGCTGATGCAAGTAGTCGGCCGTAATATCGACACCACCGGGGAAGCGCGCCCGCGCGAGTCGCCCAATAGCATGCCCTTGATCGAAATTGCGTTGAAGTCCAGGTGGACTCGGCGGGATGAGATCTTTTCTGTTGCGGTAAAGCCAAAGGGACTTCGGGCATTGCAGGCCGCGGACGTACTGCGACTTCGATAGGACGCCGGACCCCATTATTCTGTCCTCAGTAGCCCGGCTCCAGCCTTCGGCAGCCAGATAGCTGAATGGTGATCTCCGAATGCGATCGCTCGATCGCTCGCAAACTCAACGCCTACCCATGCGCATACGACAGCATCCAATACGTCTTCGATCGCTTTGAGGCCCGGGGCCATACCCGGCTTCTCGAGGATTGTTAATGGGTCTGGGACCAACGCTGAGACACCGTGAATCCGCTGGCCCAAGGCAGCCCGGAGTTCGCCAAGTTTCTCTGCGACGAACCGGAACCGATCTATCGACATGAGCCCAACGTGATCCTTCGTGTACGCCCACCTACGCGCGACCTTGTACGGCAAACGATAATCAAGGCCGATCAGCTCGATGATGGCTGGGTGCGGATATGTCTCCAAGAAACATCCAGTGCGGACTGTGGCCCCAGCGGCCGCAAAGCTAAGTCCCAGCGCTCTAAGGGCATCAAAAACGATAGCCGCCTGCTTGCCCGGACGGTCCGGACTCGGCGAATGTGTTCCCGCGCCACGCCCTGAGTATTGTCTTGAGATAGCATCGTCGGATGGCCGACGCCTAACAATACGCTTAGCGGATAGCGGCATATCAACAACAGCTATATCGACGCGCCCAATCCGAGCGAGCATACCAGCTGAACCTAAATGGGCCTTCGCCGACCAAACAGGAGTCTGGCCAATCTCTGCAAAGGAGCGTCCCACCCAAACCAACGTCGGCCGCCGGCCTTTGACATAATCAACCAAGGCAAGCCCCGAAGGGTTCTTCGTTGTCCACGCCGCGTCAAAGCCAAGAATCCTTAGACAGGCCATGGGCTTGCCGGCCTCTGAGACATCCCTCATCAGTGTCCTGACCGAGGGCTTCGACGCGGGGTGCTCACTTCCACGGACTTGCGTTCAGGATGGCAGCATTTCGGATCTGCCGGAGATGGATCAAGTCGAGTTTGAAAAGGGTTGCCGGCACGAATAGATTTGTGCAAGTCATCGTAAATCTCAAGTATGACACGCTTGGTCCGATAATCGCCGCCGAACTTCTCTTCATCCTTCCGCCTTACGAGTGGGAAAGTATCCATTATGTGCTCGATAGCGTGGCGCGGCGTCGGAAACACCTGTGTGAGGTTATCGGGTTGACGCCGCCACTCGTCTTCGGTGCCGAGGTATAGATGGAAGAACGCGGCGTCAAGTTCACATCGAAGCAAGAATCGACGTTCGGCATCCCACTTAAAAGGTGGCCCGCTCCATCCGCAATCAGCGGCAAATGGCTCCAGATCCCACGCGGTATAGGTCAACTCTAACGCGCGGGGAAGAAGCCAATCTTTAGTAAGCAACTTCTTCTTCTGTGGTTTCCCACTTATACTCCACGGGCATATCGAGTCGAAGATTGCAGGAGAGAGGACGGGGAGTTGCCTGAAAACGTTGTATTTCAAATGCGTTCCGCCTACCTTCTGTCGCGCCGCAAAATCCGACACGAATGAGTCAAGGCAGGCTGGAAGCAACGCTACATTTTCTGCAGACGCCGCCGCGGGGAACATCAGGAGAAAAGTGTCGCCACAGGCCGACAGCGGAATAACAGCGGAGATGAGGGTTCTTTCGTTCGTGCTATTAGTGATGTCTCTCCACCCAAGGAGCCACTTCCTCTTCCATGAATCAGGAATTGTGGACGATACTTCTTTGCCGGGCACCCAGTCATGTGGCTGAATGCAGAACATGGGATCTTGCAGCTTCGATATATCCGGCTGCGGAAGTATCCCGACATTCAGCTGCGCCTGAGTCGCCCCATCGTAAGTCGAAAACCTGTGATTAAACTGGTGTAGCATCTTAGCCTCATAAAGGGGCAAGTAAGCTAAACCATCTTTCTCAAATTTATTTCCCACAAGCTCCCAACCGTCCGAGGCTAGCTGCGCACGGGTTCGGAACAGGTGCGAATCGTTCGCCATATGAAACATCGCGCTAAAGGTCAGCCCCCACTGGTTGTCTTGGGGTGCTTCTTCTCGAATCAGCACCGGATTTCGCCGATGTAGGGCTTTGCAAATTTCCGCGTCCCGGCCCGATCGGAATACCGGGCAGTTCTTGGCATTGGGATTCAAAAGCAATATTTCATCTGCCGTAAGTGAAAACTTCCTCTCACTGTTCTGCACTTCATCTGGATGTCTCGCATAGAAAATGAATTCCGCGACGTCGGATGGTGCAAGGCGCCCACCAAAAATTAAGAGGCAGAATTTCATGGCGTGGTGAACGCCCGGAAATAAGAGATCTTCGTTTTCAAAACTCCAAAGGCTTGCAAGCGATTTATGTGACACGATGTCTTGAAAGAAGAACTTCGTTGTCTCGTCCGTTGCGATTCCTGTAGGCAACACACAGCCGACGCGCCCTTTCGGACCTACATGGTTCTTCATTCCTTCCGCAAAAATGGCGTAAAGGTTAATGTCACCTCGTCCGCAAAGCGGATAGCGGCCACTATCGCGCATGAAGTGGCTTTCGCCTTCTGACCGGCGGACCGCAATCTGGAACTGTTCGCGCAGGGCCCGGTCCCCTGGCTCCGCGGAGTCGCTCAGCCGATTGATCAGGCGTTTTCTTTCAGCCGCATTCGGTGCATTTGCGATGTCGGGACGTCGCTGGGCAAACCATTCCTTCTCTTGAAGTTTGACCCGTTCCCAAGGCGGGTTACCCAAAATTGCATCGAACCCTCCGCGAACAAAGACCTCCGGAAACGCAAGATGCCAATGAAAGAAGTGATGACTTTCCGCGAGGCGCTGGACTTCGTCGAGTAGCGGCTGGTCGTGCTTGGATACCTGGCCATCGGCTAAGGAGTTAATCAATCCCTGAGTGATCCCGATTACACTCCGCTCATTATCCGGTTCACCGAAATATTTGCGCATGACGAAGGCGGAACACCATACATCCGCAAGTCTCTTTTTCTGCCGGAATTCTTCGGTCCGCTCACTCTCTAGAAAGGCTCTTTCTTTACGGTGAACATCCTCTGGGCGGTCGTCGGGCAATTCGTCAAGTGCGGCGGCGGCTTGCTGCAGGCGTTCTTGGGTTTTAACATCCTGCGTGGCGAACAGATCACCAAAGCCACTGCGCTCGGCCTTATTCCGCTTCCTCAGAAGCGTGCAAGCCTTCTTGTCGTCCCCCTCGATCGCAGTAAAAGCATCGTCGGGCAAACCGGCGGAAATCAATTCTGGCGTGGTCCCAAGCAAGCTATTGCCCACACGAATGTGATGGTCGAGGAATGAAAGTGGCTTGCCAGGTTCAACTGCCTCAAGCCAGAGAGCGACACGGCAGAGCTCTACCGACATCGGATTGATGTCAACGGCGTATATGCAATGGCTAATAACCTGCCGCAGAGCGTGGCGCAGCTGGTCAGGCGCCGGTTCGTCGTCGCCGGCACGCACAAGCGCCAGACGACGGGCGATTCGTTGAGCCGCCGCAATGAGAAAGTGACCGCTCCCACAAGCTGGGTCGCAGACTTTCAGTGACAAGATGGCCGCCTCGGCGCTAGGAAATCCGAGGGTTTTGTAGTTGCGCAAGCGATTACTCAGAACGGGATTGAGGGCGCTGTCTAGCAGACAGTCCACCAGACTAGCAGGCGTGTAGTAGCTCCCGGAGGTCTTTCTATCGTTACCGGCAGCCTGCTTGAAGCTGAAACGGGGTACAGGCGAGGTCAGGACTATAGGATGCAGCTCTAAAAGGCTCTCATAGACTGCCCCGAATTCCTCCGTCGCAAGAGCTCCAAAATTCACTGGGAGCCTTTGCTTGGTTTTGGGGTCGTCAAACGAACATAGCCGGTCAAGAGCATGGAGAAGCGCGGAGTTACTCAGAAGGCATGTGCTTAGCGGTCCAAGGCTCTGAGGATCGAACAACTGTCCCCCGAACGCTGTTGTACCAAGCCGAGCCCCTTGTTCGGGATGTTCAAACAGCTCAAAAGTAGACAGGAGGGACAGCCAGGCATCACAGTGTCTCTCAGTCTTGAGGCCTCGCGTTCGCGCCAAACGACGCAGCCGTTGCACGCTATAGTAATCAAAGTAGGTGCGCAACTTCGCGACTGGCGTTTCCTTGGTGAAAATCAGGCCGCGATCCTCTACTACATTTAGAAATAGCAGGCGGTAGATCAGGCGCAATAAGAAGCCGAAGAATACTGTGTGTTCTAAAGTTCCAGCATCTATCTGCCCGCGGAGGGCCTTGTTTTCTGGATGTGCGATAAATCCGGTGCCAAGGATTTCCAGCGCCTCGGTCACGGCCGTGCGTAATCCAGCACGAATGCGAGTCCCCTGCTCAATTGTGTCCTGATGATATCGCTCGATCAGGCTCTCAGCCGCGGTGCTATTCGTAACCGGAAGCCGACTAGCGTGCAACAATCGAAAGAGAATCGCAAAATCAGAAAAAAGGCCGTCAGTGAAGATCCGATCGAGATCGAACTCCAGGTAGCTCAGTTTAATGAGACGTGAACTGTTGCGCAGCAAGCGCAATACGCGACCATTGGTGGCAAGGCCGTAGAGTTGTTCGCTCAAGTTGAGATATTCCTGAACTAGGCCGTGAGCCGACATGCGCAGCGTGGCGTTGACAGGCTTGCGGTCGAGCGCAGAGGGTTCGCGATAGCCGACAATCTGCACAGGTATTTGAGCTCGGTTCGAAGCGCGATGTGAAATATTGTAATTCTTGCCGTTTAGTTCGGTTCCCTTGGGTTGATACTCGAGCTGATAGCCCAGCAGCCCTAAGAGGGGCATCATCCACTGCTGGCGCGTCTCAGTCGTGGCAGGCGAGTCAGCCTTGAGCGTGTCGAGTTTGCGCTGGAAGATACGCCAATAGTCCTGAGCGTCGGCCCAGGCGCGGGCAATCTCGTCCTTAACCTTGGCGTCTGAATCTAGATTGAAATCTACGGGACGTTGCCCCGGCGCCTCCTCGATCCGTTCGAAGATATCAGATGAAAGAATCGCTCCTTCGATGCGGATACTAGGATAGTTCACGCTCCATCCTCCGGAAGAAGGATGTAAATGCCGAGCTGATCCATCGGCAGTACGGGATAAACCACCTGAAAGCGCTGCTTATCCATCAAGGCACTAAACCGCTCGTGTGCCGCAACCAGGCGCTTGGATTGTTTTTCCGCAATCCCATCGAACTCAGCACCGAGCTTATCAAGCAATTTTAGTTCATTGACTAGAAAGCTTGCGCGGGCCTGTGGGGACAGATCGCTAGATGCACGAGCAACGGCCAGGATATCTTTGGCCTCCGCGTGATCAAGGAACTCTTTCTGATCAGGAGCTCCGCGCCAACCCCAAAGCAACATTTCTTCGGCGACAATCTGAGGCCCCCCTTTGCCTTGTTCGATTACGTTTCGGCACCGAAAGAGCAACAACGTCGTCTTCTTGGCGACTTGCTTAGTGCGGATGACTGCAGCACGCGCAGCGCGCTTGTCCTGCCGGCCGAGGGTATTCGCCATCACAAGCTGACAAAGCTGTTCCACGAAGCGATGGTTGCGGCCAAGATAGTGATAGCCCTCTGCCGTCGGAGACTCAAAGCTCACCTTCACGATTCTGCCTGCCGGCAACAGATCGACAAGCTGCGCGGGAAGGTTCCCCATAACAAGTCCGTAGCCGTCCTTCTCTTTCGCAATCTGGACGCCGAACAGGCCCGAAAGAGCGGCAGTAACGAACTCCTCGACAGCCTTTACATTGCCGATGGCCTCATCGACCGCATGCAAATCTTCCGCAATCTCCTGCGCCTTGATTGCATTTTGGGCGAAGATGCTGCGGGATGCTTTTTCTCGCTCGGCAGCCTCGTCGATTTTTCGACTGACATTAGCTTTGGCTAGAGCCGCCTCGCCGAACTCGGTGAAGTCGAACAGCATTCGTTGGTCTGGGCCGCGCTTTCGTTCGATGCGTCGGTCAGGATTAAGAAGTAGCGCTTTGGTAATAGTGTCGATGATGCTCTGCGAATCTTCTGGAAATGGCACGTTGATGCCCGTCGCCCGTTTAATCTCTCGCACTTTACGCAAGAGCACATCCAGCACGATCCCATCGATGGGGTTATCTGTGCCATAAAGCAGGCACGCCTTAACTTCAGGTGCCTTCTGGCCGAAGCGGTCAACGCGGCCTTCACGCTGCTCCAGACGGTTGGGGTTCCAAGGAAGATCGTAGTGCAGAACGCCCGTGAAGGAATCCTGAAGGTTAATACCCTCGCTAAGGCAGTCGGTTGCAATTAGAACGCGCGGCCTGTCGCCTGCCATTTCGGCAATCCGATGCTTCCGAACATCATCGGGAAGTTCGCTCGTCACTACACGCAGATCGAGCTTCGGGTATTTCTTCCGGAGAACGGGTTCCAAATGCTTACCAAGGTAGTTCGCCGTTTCAATATAACGGCAGAAAACAACCGGCCTGAACCCTTTTTCAATCCAGTCTTCAAGAACGATCGCAGCCGCAAAAAGCTTCTGATCGTTCTTTATGTCCCCCAATTTCTCTAGGCGCTCAGCAAACTGACGCAGCTGTCTGCGCTGATGATCACTCCATTCAGCATAATCCACGACCTGACTAAGCGCGTTGTCGCTCTCGAAGCCGAAGTCGGGGTCACGAACAGGGTTTTCCGCCTCTGGATCGGATTCCGTCAAAGCGTCCTCAGCGCCGGCCTCTACCGCGGTTCCGAGCTTCCCAGAACGCGCGTTGAGCATTTTTACACCGGCAGCCGGACTAGACATCACCCCACGCAGCAAAGCCAATGCAGTCCAATATTGGACTCGCTTCGTTCTCTGGCTAGATCCGTCGGGCACGACCATCTTTTGTGCGAAAGCTAATATCTCTTCGAAAAAAGCTGCATATTGACGGGATAGGTCGTAAGGCCACTCGAATGCTTCACGCGTAGGGAATGGAGTATCCTCACCCATCCACTTCTCTACGTCGGCACGCTTACGTTGGACAAAGTGCTGGGCGAGCTCGCGCCGCTCCGCCTGGGAGGAGTTTGGCAGATCGAGAGTCTCGAATTGAGGTTTGAGTAGTCCTAATAGAGACTGGAACTCGTCGGGCTTGCCGCTGTGTGGAGTAGCCGTAAGAAGAACTAAGTGCTGGCCGGGCTTTGCGGCGATTTTGCTTATCAGATGGAAGCGTTGCTGCTGAGCAGAAGAGGCGCCAGCGGGTCGCGCGCAGGTGTGCGTTTCGTCAACAATCACGAGTTCCGGGCACTGCTCGATAAAGACATCTCTGCGATTGTCGGATTTGATGAAGTCGATGCTGATGATCTGATAGGGGTAGTAGTCATAAACACTGGCATCGCCTTGAATCTGACGATCCAGCCGAGCTTGAGTATTAGAACGAATGATCACCGCTTCAATGTCGAGTTTAGACCGGATTTCCTCTTGCCACTGCTCGCAGAGATGAGGCAAACAAACGACCGCAAAGCGCTTGATCTTCCGTCGCTCAAGAAGCTCCCGCACGATGAGCAACGCTTCAATCGTCTTACCGACACCGACGTCATCAGCGATAAGTAGCCGCACAACGTCCTGCCGTAGCGCCATGATCAATGGAACGATTTGGTATGCGCGAGGACGGAATGAAAGCTTGGCGAGCGCACGGAACGGTCCCGCGCCGTTGCGGAACGCCAGACGAGCAGAGTCGTATAGGAGCCGGGCAGTACTTACGTCCCCAAGATCGCTCGGTTCCGGCGCATTGAATCGGGCGTCCACGGGCTGGTCGCGCTCTATCTTGAGTGGCAGGTAGATGCCGGCAATCTCTTCGTCAGACCCGCCCAGAGGCTTGACGATGAGCATATCCGGGTCGTTCGACGGCATGACCACCCACTCGCGGCCCCGAAGCGAGACGAGCTCACCCGGTTGTCGGAGAGCTTTCAACGGACCTTCCGGAAAATATCCGGCCGCTGGGCGATCCTAGCCCCTAGATTCTCTCGATAATGCCAGACCCACACTTCGCCCCCTTGAGCGATAATTGCTTGGCGCTGGCTCTCGTCGCGGGCCTGGACCTCGGGAGTGTCATGTGGCGATCCATCACAGAAGACCCAAAATCGCGGCTCGTAATAGAAGTCAGGCTGGCAGTAAATCCCTTCGATTCTTTTTTGCGCCGCATCAGGGAGGCGAAAGCCGCCGTCGTAGAGGTGCTTGATGAATGCGCGCTCGGTCGACGAGTTGGGGTCGAGATGCCGCAACATCGCTTGATGCTGCTCTTCGTAATCCCGAAACCCGGTATTCGTCTGAATCTCGATGTCGCACAGCGCAAGTTTATCCAGCGCCTCGCGAATTGCAAAGCGATCGATAACGTGATGGTCGCGCTGGTTATAGTAACTGAGCAGATCGTCGTAGGATGCCGGCGCCAGGTACTTCGGGTCGTCATAGCGGCAGATCTTCTTCGCCGCTTCGATTACTTTGCGGAATGTTTGAACGTTTTCAACGAATTGCGAAAGAATCCCGAGGCTTCCTTCGGAAGCTTCGTAGAGAAGAATGTTAGGCGCCTCGGCATCACCAACGGAAACCACTCCGATCTCACTCGGTTCCACCTGAAAGACCGTCTCTATCGCCCTCTTGAGCGCGTGCTGGAGCGTAATGACCCCCGCCCACGCCAACCCAAGCGGCTGTATAGGCTCGATATACATCGCATCAGCTACATTCGAGGTGAAGAGTTTGACCAGCCGGAACTCTTCACGCATTGTGTCATCGGGTTCGGGCATCGAACTCTGCCAATTACCGGAGGTCAGGCCTATCGGGAAACCCTCCACTTTTTGCGTGCGCCACTTCATGTTCACGTGGATGAGCCGCGCCGCGGGTATATAACGCAGGTTTAGAAGAGCGGTCCCGCTCGATCGGGCGATCGCCTTGCGGACCCGATCTAATGGCCCGCCATCAACCGCGAAATAAGTCTGGATATCAAAGCCTCGGGAGACACGCTCCTCCTCCTCACATGAAATCCGATCGACCTCCTCTGCGCGAGACTCGGACATTTCCAGCAGATCATGAAGATGCTCTTTGTTCGCATTGTCGGCGAGATTCACTCCGGAGAAGGGACAAATCTCCAAGTCCTTCTGTTCACCGGTCAGGTAGTATCCCGCCTTGGTGCTGATCTTCGCTTCAGTCAGCGAGGACTCTGCATCCTGCAACACCATCTGATCCACCTTATACTTCCGGCCGTTGTGATAAATGACGTTAAGTGGACCGAATTCACGCAGTGCGATCGCGCGGGGGCGAGAGATGAACTCACCAGATGAGCCGCCGGTCGGCACGAAAATGCGAATCGGTAGCCGCGTGAAGTTATACCCAGGAAGGAATCCCTCGGAGGCGAGGTAACGATACGGGTAAAATTCTGACAGGGTGGCAGATCCGGAGGTGTCGTTTCGCAGGAGATTGAGCTGACGATTGGCCTGATCCTGGTGGCGCTTGTACTTCTTGTATTCGTCACTGCTCACGCTGAGTCGTCCACTGTCGATCGGCTGAGTGGCCCGCGTAAGCAGCGACCGCGCGGAGCGATATAGGCGACGCCAGCGTTTCATCGCATCATCGAGCTTATCGTCGAGTTTGCTCAGGTTCTGATCAAGCCAGGCATCTGAATACCACGAATTCGCTCGCGTATCGAGATCCGTCTCAAAGTCTTTGATTACGCGCCGAAATGTTGCCTTGATTGCGGTATAAGCCGCTGGAGAAATCTTCAGCCCTTCACGAACACCCGGCGCGAGAGGCATGTCGGCATTGTCATCGCTGACAAAGCGCATCAGCGACGGCCGGTCGCCGCCTTCTGAGTCCAAACCAGGCAACCCGATCTCACTGATTGCCAGCGCATTCAGGTGCGTAACGAGAAGCTCTTGATTGCACAAGTCCAGTCTGGGCGCCTGTACGGCGCCGGCGACCAGCTCCGCTTGCTGCTGGAAGTAGTGGCGATCATGAGCAGAGTAGCTCGAGCAATAGGTGAACACTAGAGCCCCTTGGCCGCTTCTTCCTGCGCGTCCCGAGCGCTGCGTATAATTCGCAGCGTTGGGCGGAGCGTTTCGCATATGGACCACACTCAAGCCGCCGATATCGATACCAAGTTCCATCGTTGGCGAGCAGAAAAGCGCGCTAATCGATCCACTGCGGATACGCGCCTCGTCGAGTTGCGTCTTCGCCTCGTCGACATACCAATCCGCGCGGAATCGGTCTTCCCGCTCTTGTCGGGCTTCCGTATTGAGTTGGCCCGTGTGATCCTCTGCCCGGAGCCTTTTGCCCTGCGAGACATCCCGGCGATACATATCGCGAAAGAAAACATTCGGCTTCGGTTTCTGATCTTTGTAGGAACGGCGTTTGATGACATCCGGTTTTACCGCTTCACCATCACCGAGCTTCCATTGGATCTTCTCGATCCGAAGACGGAATACCGGAACCTCGACATTCTTTTCGCTTCGCGCGCTCTGCTGAGATAAATAGTCAGCTTCTTTGAGCTTACCCATCAGCTTCATGATGAAGTCGCGGTAAAGGTCGCCTTTGAGATCGAGCTCGATCCCCTTATAGTTAGCGAAGTGCTTTATGTACTTCCCGAGAGCGCTGGCCCGTCCCATGCTTTTTGAGGCCAGACGCGCGGACTTGTGGAGCGGCTCAAGGCGGATGACACAAGGCTCACGAAGATCTTCTTTCGGATCGAGCGTCCACGGTGCTTTAAGCTGCTCGCGGAAGTGCTTTTCAAATTCCTTCAAGCGCACGGCCGTCAGGAAGTTCTCGCTGTGGAGCGCATACTCCAAGCGGAAGAAGTCGAGGATCGTGGAGAGGAAATCCTTCCTATCCGCGTGAGACAGGTTGGAAACCAAGGGCATATCCGCCCAGAATTTATCCTCGGCGACGATCTCGCCAAGATTTACGTAGTCAATATTCAATAGGCCGCACTGTTCTAAGTTCGGGAGCACAATACGCCAACTGCGCCGAAGATCAGAAACCGCCCGATAAAAGAGATATGCCTGGAACGTCTGCTCGTAATCTCGACGAACCGTCGCGAGCGCAGGCTCCTGATCCCGGTTGCCAAAGTCGAGAAACGGCAGGGCGAGCGCCTTAAATACGGCCTCGCCGATATTGGCATAGGTCAATGTCTCGTTGGGTGCGCTTGCAAGCGCCTTGCGTATGCCCGCGCGAAGCTGAACAACTTGCACGAAATCGTTGAAGTGTCCGGCCTGAAGCGCGGCGTCCTGTCGGTTATCTGTGAAGCTTAGGAGCTTCTGGTCCCGGGTTTGATACCCGGCGTCGTTCAGCTGATTTAGAATCGAGAAGGCCGTGATCGTGGTCGAGGTACTACGACCTTCGCTGCCGAGCTTCGTGAGCTTGGTCCCCTCCCGCATCTTGGCGTCGAAGAACACGCCCCCCGTAGGATCGAAAAGGAGCGGCGCCTCCATGAACCAGCCCCAGAACTTCATTGGTTTAGAATCTGAGCAGTTTCCAAATTCATCGAAGTGGATTTTTTTCGGGAAAAACGCAGCCTTTTTCGAATCGGGGACTGGGCCGCTCTTCGTTTGCCTAAACCACGCCTCGGGCAAATAATCGGAATCGACAGCGGGGTCCCACACCTCCTCTCCAACGATCAAATACCCGTCCGTCGTCTCTCCCTCCTCATCCTCGCTACTCTCACGGAACTCACGCGGTTCCAGTTGATCACCGGCGCGAGACACGCAGATGAAAGGGAACCCAGTCGCGCGACTAAAGACATTCGGGAAGATCGGCTTTTTATTCTTGTCGTCTTGCTTGTAAATTCCCGGCTCGAGCGTGATGAAGCGGTTCTCATCCTGATCAAGCGTCGTGTAGACAGCACCCGTCTGGGCAATGAACTGGTGCAGTCGGAAAGGCAGCAGCGTGTAGCGAGATCCGCTGTTCTGAACTTCCTTGTTGATCGAACTAATCCACAGCAGCATGCTCTCTAGGCATTTTCGGCAGGCGTCCTCAGTTAGACCGGAGTCCTCAACGAGACGGGCGATTACAGTGCTGATGCGATGTGGCCGCTGACGCACCAACTTGCCTTCTCGTTCTTCGAGGGCTATCCGATTCTCGAGCCATATCGCGACGGGGTGCACTTTAAGTTTTGCCGCGTCGTATTTGGGGTTTAGGCCCGCGTTGATCGCTGCGGCGAGCGCCGAGCGTGTCGGGAGAGCGCCCGAAGGCTCAAGTGAGCGACTGAGCGTCTCTGTTATGACCTGATCGGGGGTGAATGGGCGTCCGAACATCGTTGTGGCAACCCGCGCGACCTGTTCTCGCTGAGAGACGAGGCTGCCAACAGAGACCATGGTCGCGGATGTGCCAATGCACGCGACCGGCTGCTTGCATTGCGCTCGAATTCTTCGGATGAGCATTGCAACGTCCGCGCCCTGGCGACCGCGGTAAGTATGCAGCTCATCAAATACTAGATAACGGAGATTTTCATAAATTGCATCACGGATCGGACGCTCCTGCACTCGCGTGAGCAGGAGTTCCAACATCATATAGTTCGTCAGAAGAATCTGGGGCGGATTCTCCCGCATTGCTATGCGGCGCTCTTCCTTTTCCTGGCCTGTATACTGGCCGAAGCTGATCGGGAAAGCCTTGCCCGTGCTCTTCTCGTAATTCTCTTTATATGTCTTGAATTCGTTGGTCTGAGAATTGATCAGGGCGTTCATTGGATAGACAACAACCGCCGTACCACCCTTAGAACCTGGTTCAGTAAGAAGGCGATGGAAAATCGAAGCGATGTAGGTAAGCGATTTACCGGAGCCTGTTCCAGACGTCACAACGAAATCCTGGCCTGCAGTGCCGAGCTTGATCGCCTCCAGCTGGTGGCGATATAGCGAATAGCCTTTGAAAATGTCAGCCGTAGCGCCGTGCAACACGCCGCCGGCGGCAACGGTACCAATGCCGCCAACCGTCTCGTAGGACGGATTGAATTGGAGCAGCGGCTGGGGCCAGAGTTTTCCTTCATCAAGCGCAGCCTCAACCGCTTCACGGATTGCCGGATCGGCGATGTTTATGAAGCTGCGGATGTAGCTGGCGTAGTCGCCAACAATCTTGGAATGAGTTTCGAAGACGTTCATTTAAGCTAGCCACTCCGGCGGCACAAGCTTCTTTCCGCTGCGCCACTCTTCTACAAGATGAAGGTCAGGAATTTGGCCCCAGACATCCGAACCTGCATGGTCGAGCACAATAATTTGCATCCGGTCACCGCTGTCCCGCACGACCGCGGACATGAGGCTAAACACTTTCCGAACTGCCTCGAGATCTTCGTCCTTAAGCTTTGGATCCTCGTCCTCTTGTGACGCTTTACCCGCAAGCCGTACAGGGAAGTAGACTTGGCTCGGCTGGTCGTAGACGACAAAGTTTGGCACAGGGCTGAAGGGAAGCCCGAGGAAAAACTGATGTAGCCCCAAGGACACGGCAACGTGATAGGAGAGCCAGTTTGAACCGCTCCCGATCTCCCATAGGAAGTCTTCTCTATCGATGCCTTTCACCTTGATCGAAAGGTCCGGGATTGAAAGGGAAATCGGATCGTTGGGCCGTTCAGCATCCAATTTTGGGATTAACTTTCCCGCATTGAGGCTCACCGCATCCAGGGCGCGCTTTGTCTTTGCGCGGATCGCGCCCTCCGAAATGGCGAGTTCGAGGGCGGCCACCTGTTCCTCGAGCGACTTGACCTCGTTATCAAGATTGCTGTCGTGCCCAATCTGGGAATAGAGTTGGAGCGATTGCTCAAGGTTTCCGATGAAGCGTGAGACTCGAAGGGAATCGTAGTAGGTCTGCTTTGCTTGAGAGGATCGCTTTTCAACAGCGTCTCGCCTAATCTTTATTCCATCAAGCTGCTCCGTAGTCTGCCGGATCTCAGTCTTCACTCGCTCCAACTCGCGATCAAAGGCAGCAGGCACGTTGCCGGCCTGCCCCGCGGACTCCTCAACGGTGCGAAGCGCTGTGCAGAGTGTCGCTAACCGCTCTTTCGCTTCTGTGATAGCATGCCCACATACAGGGCAGTCATTGCCGCCGCTGTGCATTGTGGCGAGCCAGTCCGAGATTTTGAGGCGATCTCGTTGAAGATGCAGGGCTCCCTCATATTCCTTGCTCGTCTTCCTGAGAGTCTCCATCTCGCCAAGTCGTCGCCTTAGCCCCGAAAGACGCATGGAGACCTGGGATTCCTCGGCCTGAAGGCCCACGAACTCTTGAACTGCCTCTTCAACCGTCTCTGATGTGACCTTATTGCCTGATCCGGCAGGACGCTCGACTACCTTTGAAAGCAAATCAACAAGCTGGGCTTGGCTAGCATTCTGAGGTATTGGTTGATCGACAAGTCCTAATTCCCGTGCTTCTGTGGCCTTGGCCCGAATCTCAGCCATCCATCGTTCAGAAACCTGGCGCGCCGTCGCCAACTCGCCCTTCTTCCGGCGAAGCTCACGCCTTAATTTCTCAAGCTCATGCTGTTTAGCGAGGAGCTGCGGGGTAACGGCATTCAGGACATACGGGAAGATAGTTTGAAGTTTCTGCGAGTGCTCAGGCCGATCAGCCTTGTAGAACAAGATGTCGGGGTTCGCGACGACGTTTTGCGGCTGGAACAGAAACGGGCCGAGGTCCCTGAAACTTGGTCGAGACAGAAAGCTCGCGTCAGAGTCGTTGGGATCGAAATCTAGATTGGTCAAGCCTGCGAGTTCATCAAGCATTCGCTTTACAGCTCGAACGTTGGAGTTGCTTTGCGTGATCTGCGCGGGGATATCGACCTTGGGCGCCTCAACAACGAACATATCGCCCGTCGATTTCTGTGAACCAGGCTCTCTACGCGCGAATAACTTCTCGCCGGCCGCAGTCTGAACAACGACACCAAACCATTCACATGCGTTGCGGATGGTTAATACCGGAATCGAGCACTTGTCGGATCCAAGACAGTAGTCGATTATTGGAATGATGGCCGATTTGCCCGTACGCGAGGAGCCGCTTATCACGTTTACGCCGTTGGTCTTAAACGGGAGTCGTCTCGGCAAAATTCCGGACTTCTTCGGCCACAGGACTATCTCTTTGATTTGGAATTGCATTAGAAGCTTACCTTGAGGTTGACCGAGATTTCATGAAGGGACAACTGCCCACACCATCCGCCAAGCTTCTCAACTGCGCGGCTCAGTGGGCGGATGGATTCTGGAATACCAGCCTTGGGGGCGGTCACGGACGAGGCAAGTACGTTTCCTTTAGCCGCATCCAGCAGGAGCAACTTCGTAGAAAATGCGAGTCGGAGCGCTTCAAGTGAAAGCGGGCGCATGGTCGTTGCTCGTCCTTGAATTGCCAGGATCAAATCGTTCTTGGATACGCTCGATTCGCTGAATTTGCCGATGAACGCGCGAAGCCCCGAGGCTAGTCGAGTGGAATGAAGTTGCTCCATCGTCTCAACGTGAAACGCGATTGGGAGAACTAAAAATAGCAGTGGTAACGGCGGCGGGCTATGAGTGGGGTTTGCTTCGGTATAGCCGACAACGAACCGCCATAGAAGTAGGGCGCCGAGAGCAGGGTTCTGTACGTTGTTCGCTTCGACGCTGAGGACGCTCATGGCGCCTTGGTTTCCTTCAATGGGGCTGCCCGAAGTTGATTTACATAATCAGGATGCCACCCGACTTTCTCGGCGTCCGCCAGAGAATGGAAGCTCCCGGGAGTGAAGTGGCCCGGCACTGCCATCCCTTGGAGCTGGGCCTGATGCAAAGCGCAGTCCTGATAAAGCAACTTCCCGTGCTCTACTGCGGGCCGATTCTTGTGCTCGATCGCGCACTTTCGCCGGATATTGTCCCAAGTGCGCTGAAGGTTATCCGCGAATTCGTCGAAACTCTCGGGCTGGACGTCGCCTTTCTCACTCCATTGCGTCCGATCTGCGGCTGCGCGAAGAAAGTCGTTTACTGCGCGCAACCGCTCATCGTAATCGGCGTCAATGAGATCGAGTTGGCGGACATAGGTTCGCGTCTCCAAGTCTCCGGCGATTGCTTCCTTTGAGGGAGTAGGAGCAAAGCTCGTGAGGATGGTTCGGCGGTCGTGTTTTCGCACGAACGACATGATTTCTTTCCGAATCTCATCGACAGCTAGGATTGCTGGTCGTTTCTGCTCAATCAACTGGTCGATTTTTTCCTTGACGAGGCCTAGAGCGAATTTCAGGGTGGCATCCCTTAGCTCGGTCGGCACGAGAGCCATAGCGGGAAGCGCGCGCAGATCATCGTGCGCGCTCCCGGACCCATGTTTGAGGGAAAAGTTGCAGATAATCGCGGCGACCAACCCTTCGTCTGCACCGAAGACTCGTTCCAACTGTGGAGCAAGGGCTGCAGAGACGCCGGGCTTCTTTGTGTATCCGGGGGAATCGCCCCACAGTATCACCCTCGCCCTTGTCAGGGCCGCCTTGGCGTCCTGTGCCGTTGCCGCCGCAGAAAACGACTGAGCAATGTCGCCGCTTAGCGGCTTAGAGACAAATAATTCGAAAAACGTCGTCGTCGGATCAAGAGTCGCCGATTTTACCGCCTCGATCCAGTTTCCGAAGGTTTTCCACAACTCCGGCGAGCGATCGGCAACTGGATTCCCTACCAAGGCGCTCTTATCCTGCTCGGCTATAGTAGTCCCACTTGGGGAACTGACTCCAACGTCATCGAAGACCTCAACGCTGACGGAGGATCCGGGCGGTGCTCCCAAAACGCGAGCCAAGCAACGAGTCGTCTGAAGGGAAAAGCCCAAATACTGCCCAGGCGCAACCGAGGATTGAGCGGCAGCGGCCCCAGGGGCCCCAGTCACCTTCGGTCGAACAGTTTGTTTGGAAATCGGAACGCTCATAGAGTTGAAATAATTTCAGGATATTTTAGCATTCTCCACGGCTGACCCAACGACGTCCAAAAAACCGTTGGACCCGAAGGGTGGAGCGATTGCGGACCGACCCGCCTAGGCTCGGACGGCCCCCATTTCGGGAGACGCCCGGTCCTAGCGTTCAGAGTTCTTGTCAGTCTTCGCCCTTTAGCATCACCGTGATGACGGGCGCGGCATCGTCGCCCGGGCCGCACTTGGCCCACATCTCGACGGGCTCGGCCTTCTGGCCTGGCTCCCGCATAAACAGCGGAGCGAATCGAATCTCATCCGTCCGCGACGCGCTCCGGATGCCGTAGCTCAGAATGGTCAGCATGTCCCACGCCCGCCCGGTCATGTCCTGGCCCACCGCCTCCAGTTCCTTCGTGGGGTTCAAGACCGCCCAAACGCCCTGCGTCACCGCGACGGGAAAACGGAAGCCCGCCTCCCGCGCCAGGTCGCTCAGGTCCACCAGGACGCCGTCCTCGATAGCCTGCGCCCGAGTGTAAGCGTGGATGACCTCGAACCCCTCCAATCTCGTATCGTTTTCCATGTTCATGTCCTCCTGTTTTAAACCAACCCAACCCGGCCCGCCGTCAATCTCAGGTTCAGCCGCGCCCGATGAAGCCGAGAGCGCACCGTCCCTTCCCGCACCCCGAGCCTCCGGGCCGCCTCCGCGTAGGCCATCCCCCGAGCGTCGCACAGCATCAGCACTTCCCGCTCCGTCGCGCGAAGCCTCGCCACCGCCCGGCGCATCTGGGCCGCCGTCTCAGCGCGCTCCAAGCGTACGAGCATGTCCTCGTCCGCTCCCGCGAGCGTCTCGTAGAAGGGAGCCCCGTCTCCCTCTCGACCGCAGTAGTCCAGGGACAGCCCGTCCCGTCGCTCCTTGCGCCGCCGCGAGTCCATGAACGCGTTGCGAAGGATGGTGAAGAGCCAACTCTTGACCGCCTTCGTCTCGTCGTGGCTTTCACGAGCCTTAAGCGCCCGGTAACACGCCTCCTGGACCAACTCTCCCGCCTCATTGGCATCCCGGCACAGCCCGTAGGCGAAGCTCCAAGCCTCGGAGTTCCGTCCGTCCAGGTAGCCCTTCAGCGCGTCAGCGACCTTGTTCGCCCTCACAGCCCGGCCTTTCCCCTTCCCGTCCCGTACGACGCTCTCGCAGTTCTTTTTCATGTCGCACCTCCGCACACCCGGAGGGCGAGGGACACGAGGAAGGCCGTGCGCCGAGGAATAAATGGGGGATCCCCGGAGAATCGCCCTCGGCGCAGCCGAGATGGCGGCCCCGGCGCGGCCGGGCTGACGGAGAAAGTGGAGCTAGCAAGGCTAGGCCATTTCTCCGTTTCTCCGAGAGGGGTGACCGTTTATGCCGCAGAAGTAGGCCTTCACTCCTGTAGTCCCGAGAGCGAGGGGCGACATGAAAAAGAACGAAGAGGCGGAGGACGGGCCGGGAAGGCGTGAAAAAAGCAAAGAAGAAATCCCGCCGCCGAGCGGTGGAGACTGTGGAGTTCGCGGTCCATGCCGCCGTCGGCAGGGAGGAGCGACGCGGACCGATCCGCGCCCGAAGGGGCGAAATCCAAGCGGCGGTGGGCGGGGTGGGCAACTCGCAGAGTTGTCCACGCCGTCCACGGACGCGGCAGTATCCACCGCAAATTCTAAAGTCTAGGCCTTGCGAGATCGAGCTTCGCGCCCTACACTCCGAACGAGCGAGGCCTTCCCCCAGGAGCGGCTTCGTTCGACAGGCGACCCGGTACGACTCAGTGCCGGGTCGCCTCTTTCTAGAGTAGCCGCGCCTTCTTGAAGCTAAAGTAACGGTCGTCGGTTACGATCAGGTGGTCGGCGAGTTCAACGCCGAGCAAGCAGCCGGCGAGTTGAAGTTGCCGCGTGACCTGCCGATCCTCACCGCTCGGCCGCATATCCTGGGAAGGATGGTTATGCCCGACCATGACGCTGTGCGCGTTATTGAGGAGCGCGCCTTTGAAAACCTCTCGCGGATGAACAATGGAGGCATCGAGACTCCCTATCGAGACGAGCTCACAGCCGATCAGCCGCCGCCGCGAGTCAAGATCGAGCCGCCAGAAGTGCTCGCGGTCGAGGCCGCGCGCCAGCGGGCAGAGCACGCGGTAGGCGTCCTTGGCCGAGCGGATGAACCGCCGCGAGGGTGGGCCCGAGCGCACGACCCGCAAGCTCGTGATCACCGCAGGATCTCCCCAAGGAGCGCCGCGACGCGGTCGCCCATTTGCGCCGCGCGCCAAAACTGGACCGCCCCAAGGACGAGCACAAGCTCGGCGCCGAACGCCGCGGCGAAGTTCGCGGCGAACGGCGCACGGCCGGCGAAGGGCCGCACGAGCCGCTCCGATAAGGCGTAAGCGGCCCCGTCGAGCGCCAGGGCCAGCCGGAAGGCGCTCGTCGCGATGAGCGCCTGGACATAGGTCAGCCACCCGAAGGAGAGCAGCCAGCCCAGCACGAGCTCGCGGAGGACCCGGTGCATTAGGTCCAGCGAAAGGACGTGCCGCCCGCGCGCCCAGGCGGCCGCGAGGAGGACCCAGACGACGAGCCGCGCCAGCGGACGCCAGTCCCAGTCCTGCCATGCGAAAGCTGCGGGGGTCTCCTGTGCCATGCACTATATACGACTACCCCCCTCTTTTTGTTGCACCGGAGTTCGCGGTCCCTGACGCTGCACCGGCAGGGAGGAGCGCTCGCGGACCGATACGCGCCCCGCCAGGGGGCGAACTCCGTGCGTCGGCGTTCCCCCTTCTCCGGCTACGGCCCGGCGGGGACGACGACGAGTTCCACGTCTTCCGGCGCGATGCGCCTCCTGTCGAAGGTCAGGTAGTAGCCCTGTGTTACGAAGCGCTTCCGGAAGCGCACGGCGAAGGCCTCGGCCTTCGCTTCCGTTTCGAACTCTTCCGGGCTCGCGAATAATCTATCGGTCTCGTTCCACAACATGAACATGAGTTTCTCCTCGCAGTTTGATTACGACCCGCTCACAAAGGCCCACCCGGTTTCCCGGTCCTGGCCCGGCTCGGGGCCCCGAGGTCACCCTCGGGACCCCTGGTCGAATCAGGCCGTGGTGAGGACCTCCGTCGCGGTTTTGGCGAGGGCCTGGGCGATGGCCTCCTTCGCCGCCTTCGAGTAGGCGGTGCCGTCGAAGCCGTAGCGCTTGGCGACCTGTTGGAAGTCCTCCCATGTCAGGAACGTGAGGTCCTCGGAATAAGCCGAGCCCATCTCATGCTCGAAGCCCCAGACCTCGCAGGTCGGCGCGGCGGTGTGCACGTCCCCCATGATGATTCCCGGGAACGCTCCCGTGTGGACGAAGTCGCCCTTCTTGAAGCCCAATGCTTTCGCGGTTTTCATTTTGCTCTCCTTGCGGCTTTCGGTTTTGGGTGCGAGGCTTTGAACCTCCAAGATTCCGGTCCGCTGTTCGGGTTTCTTCGGCTCAAGGCTGCCGTTCTTCTTCCCGCTCCGCCGCCGAGTCTCGTAGGTTTGGTCCATTTCGCACCTCCACCCGCCCGGAGGGCCGAAGGTCGCGAGGAAGCCCGCCGTGCGAGGAATAAATGAGGGTCCCCCGAAGAACCGCCCTCGGCGCAGCCGAGTTGGCGGCCCCGGCGCGCCGGGCTGACCGAGAAAGTGGAGCTAGCAAGGCTAGGCCATTTCTCGGTTTCTGCGAGAGGGTGACCGTTTATGCCGGAGCTTAGGCGGGCTTCACTCGTGCGGCCTGAGAAGAGGTGAGAAATGGACCAAACCGCAGTAGGGAGGCGGCGGAGCGGGAAGTGGTGGGAAGGTGAGAAAATAATATCCCCGCCGCCAGGCGGTGGAGACTGTGGAGTTCTCGGGTCCCTGCCGGCCGCGCGGCAGGGAGGAGCGTCCGCGGACCGGTCCGCGCGCCCGAAGGGCGGAGAAATCCAAGCGGCGGTGGGCGGGGTGGAGAACTCGGTTAGTTATCCACGCCGTCCACGGACGCGGCAGTATCCACCGCAACGCCGTTGATGCTCGCCCACGGACCGCCCCGGGTTGCCCCGGGGCGGCGGCGTGGACGGCCCGCCTCAGAGCAACCCGTGCTCTCGGAAGCTGAAGAAGGTCTCCCCCTCGCCGATCACGATATGGTCGGCCACCGGGATTCCGAGCAATTCGCCCGCGCGTTGCAGACGCCGCGTCGCCTCCCGGTCCTCGGACGACGGCGACGGGTCCCCGCTCGGATGGTTGTGCGAGACAATCACCGCCGCCCCATTGAGGAGGATCGCCGCCCGGAACACCTCGCGCGGGTGGACCAAGGACGCCGAGAGCGTCCCTACGCTCACCTCGTTGATGCCGATCACCCGTCTGCGGCTGTCCAGCACCATCAGCACGAAATGCTCCTGGGGCGGGTCGCCCAGAAACTGCTTGAACAACTTCGCGGCTTCCAAGCCTTGGGTTACCACCGCCGACCCCTCCTTCACCAGCGACCCTGTCCGATCCAGCACGACCCGGTAAAGCGGTACGCGCGATCTCTTCACCATCAAAGCCGCCGTGGATTCGTTGGCTACAAGCGCCGTCACCGCCTTCCCGTCCTCTCCGACATTCACGCAGGTCTTGTTTTTCATAACCACCTCTCGATCGCCCGGAGGGTCGAATACGGCCGAGGAGCGCCGAAGCGGCGAGGAATAAATGGGGGTCCCCCGAAGAACCGCCCTCGGCGCAGCCGAGTTGGCGGCCCCGGCGCGGCCGGGCTGACGGAGAAAGTGGAGCTAGCAAGGCTAGGCCATTTCTCAGTTTCTGCGAGAGGGTGACCGTTTATGCCGGAGCCGCGGCGGCGCTCACTCCTGGCCGGCTGAGCGGGAGGTGGTTATGAAAAACAAGACCGGAGGATATTTAGG